>OGDS01000037.1_pt1 | contig 142428 bp, 122 predicted proteins | sample 1570351 | NCBI WGS metagenome assembly OGDS01 (sample SAMEA2581974, study PRJEB24529) | metagenome | biome: Human gut stool | place: China | collected 2011
CTGCTAATTTACCACCCTGGATAGAAGCACCGATTGCAACACACTCATCCGGGTTGATACCCTTGAACGGATCCTTGCCTGTCAGCTTCTTAACCATATCCTGAACAGCGATGATACGTGTAGAACCACCGACCAGAAGTACCTTATCAAGCTCTGCTGCTGTCAGATCTGCATCCTTCAATGCTGTCTGTACAGGAACTCTTGTCTTATCTACCAGATGTGCTGTCAGTTCATCAAACTTTGCACGTGTCAGATCCATATCAAAGTGCTTTGGACCATCCTGGGTAGCTGTGATGAATGGAAGGTTGATGTTTGTTGTTGTAGCGGATGAAAGCTCTTTCTTTGCCTTCTCTGCTGCTTCCTTCAATCTCTGCATAGCCATCTTATCTGTTGAAAGGTCTACGCCCTCAGCCTTCTTGAACTCTTCGAGCATATACTGTGTAATTGCGTTATCGAAATCATCACCACCAAGCTTGTTATCACCGGCTGTAGCAAGAACCTCGATGACACCGTCGCCAATCTCAATGATAGATACATCAAATGTACCACCACCAAGGTCGTATACCATGATCTTCTGCTCTTCTTCGTTATCCAGACCATAAGAAAGAGCTGCTGCTGTAGGCTCGTTGATGATACGCTTTACATCAAGGCCTGCGATCTTACCTGCATCCTTTGTTGCCTGTCTCTGTGCATCTGTGAAGTATGCAGGAACTGTGATAACTGCTTCTGTAACCGGCTCACCGATATAGCTCTCGGCATCTCTCTTCAGCTTAGAAAGAATCATAGCTGAAATCTCCTGTGGAGAATACTTCTTACCATCGATGTCTACCTTGTAATCGCTACCCATATGTCTCTTGATAGAAGCGATTGTCTTATCTGCGTTTGTAACTGCCTGACGCTTTGCTGCATCACCAACGACACGCTCGCCGGTCTTTGTAAATGCTACAACAGAAGGAGTTGTTCTTGAACCCTCAGCGTTTGTGATAACGACTGGCTTACCACCTTCCATAACAGCTACACATGAATTTGTTGTACCTAAGTCAATACCAATAATCTTACCCATAATATTTTTCCTCCTAATTATTATCTCTTAAAATATGCTGATTGATTTATTGTAAAAGGTTAATTTGCAACCTTTACCATGCTGTATCGCAATACCTGATCCTTGTACATATAGCCTTTCTGCATCTCTTCGGCTACAACGTTCTCTCCGTAATTCTCATCCTCTACATGTGTTACCGCATTGTGGTAATCCGGATCAAATGGCTTGCCTTCTGCATCCATCGGCTTTACGCCAAGTCCCTCAAGTGATACCATGAGCTGCCGGTAGATTTTATCGACACCCTGTTCAAATGCCCGGTCCATATCCTCTTCCGGAATACTGGAAAGTGCACGTTCCAAGTTGTCAACAACCGGAAGCAGCTTCTCTAAAACTTCCTTGGCTCCGATATCATACATCTTCTTGGATTCCTTCTCGTTACGCTGGCGCATATTCTCAAACTCTGCCAGCAGACGCTTATACTTTTCTTCGTTTCCGGCTGCCAGCTCCTTCGCTTTCTCAAGTTCCAGCTGAAGGGCCTTGCTGCCTCTGCGGTTTCCCTTGGATACCGGCTTCGGCTTTGCAGCTTCCACTTCTTCTTTCTTGTCTGCCGGAACAGTTTCTTCCTCGTTCACCTTCACGTCGGTTCCTTCTGTTACCGGAGCATCATCCACAGCCTTTACTTCCTCGACTGTTTCCGCTTCTTTATTTGCATTTACATTTGTCTTATTGGCCATTCTCATTCACCCCTTCGCCTTTCTTGAATATCTCATCGAGTTCAATTGTCAGATTCTTCAGTGTACTGACAACCTTCTTATAATCCATTCTCTTCGGTCCCAATATTCCAATCGTTCCCTTTGCGCCTTCCGGCATCTGGTAGGTCGCTGTAACAAGAGAGCAATCTTTCAGGCTTGGTGTCTCATCTCCAATATATACCTGAATTCCGGATTCGTTTGTCTTTCCGGTCGTCTCTTCCAGCAAATGTGATACTTCATTTTTATCTTCCAGCTTTTCAAGCAGCTCACTCGTCTTGGAGATATCTCCAAGCTCCGGATACTTCAAAATGTTTGTCGCACCGCTGGTATAAACCTCAAGTTCCTGTGCCTCATGTATCGCTTCCACAATTCCCTGAAAGATCTGGTCTAATATCTCGCCATACCCTCCGGATTGCTTCTTCATCGCCTGAATCATCTCTAAATTGATGTCTTCTAAGCTTGCACCCTGTAAGAAGGTATTCAATAAGATATTAAATTTCAGAACATCTTCATTATCAAGGCTTACATTGATGTGAATCATCTGATTCTTAATAATGTTACCCTCAACCACTATGACGGCAAGAAGTGTTTTTTCATCAACAAGGGAAAGCTGGATAAACTTGACTGTTTTCTCATAATTTGGTGCTGTTACCATCGTTGCATAATTGGTATTGTACGCCAGTACCTTTGCAACCTGCTTTAAGAGCACCTCCATGCGATCCACCCGCTCTAACAGTGTGTCACGCTCCTGCTTTGCAACCTCAGCAAACTCTTCCTTTTCATCCATCAGCTGATCGACATAGAACCGGTATCCGGCATCTGTCGGAATCCGTCCTGCCGATGTATGCGGCTGAATAATGTATCCCATTTCCTCCAGATCTGCCATCTCGTTACGAATCGTAGCGGAACTTAAATTCAGATCCGTGTACTTTGAGATTGTTCTGGAACCTACCGGTTCCCCAGTCTCTAGGTAATTGGAAATAATGGCTTTCAGGATTTTTACCTTACGCTCATCTAATTCCATCTTATCACCTCTTTTATTTATTAGCACTCATATCTATCGAGTGCTAACCCTATTGGTAGACTACCACTACATATAGTAAATGTCAAGGAAAATTATCATAATTTTGTGAAAAAATTGTGTATTTCCATGTATAAGAAAAGAGTGCGGAAAACCGCACTCTTTAGGGGAGAAAAATCACGGATGATTGTAAATTTTATTTGTTATTTGCGTTTGGATTTTCCATCAATGTAACATCGACAGTTTTCTCCACATACGCATCGTCTTTCAGGTATTCATATGTGATTGGCACTGTCTCTCCAACTGCATAATAATTCAGCTTTTCTGTCAGTTCCTCAGCACTGCTGATGGATTGTCCATCAATCTTTGTAATCACATAATTTGCTTTGATACCTGCCTTCTCAGCGGCACTCTTGCTTGCAACATCTGTGACAAGCACGCCCTCTGGAATACCATATGCTTCTGACACATCGGAAGATACGGTTGCACAGGAGATTCCAAGATAACCTTTCTCGCTCTCGTCAACCTTTTCACGTGTCTGACGGTTCATCAGATCATCCAGACGATCCTGTACGGCTGTAATTGGAATTGCATATCCCATACCTTCAACCGTTGTATCGGAATACTTCGAAGAGTTAATACCAATAACTTCGCCCTTCATATTCAGAAGTGCGCCGCCACTGTTACCAGGGTTAATGGCTGCATCGGTCTGAATGAGCGGTGTTGTATTCGTGCTGTTTGTACGATCCTTTGCACTGACAATACCGGTTGTAACGGATTGTCCATAGCCAAGTGCATTACCGATGGCTACGACCTGTTCACCGACCTTCAGGGAATCCGAATCACCAATCGTGGCGATCTTGATCTGATTCATCGTGGATTCCTTTATATCACTGAGCTTTACAACAACGATTGCAAGGTCCGTGTCGCTATCGGTACTCTTTACCTGTGCCTCGTAGCTCTCACCATCTGCAAACGTTACATTTACGGTTGTCGCATCACTGACAACATGGTTGTTTGTCACCATCAAAAGCTCGCTGTCATTCTCACCGATGATAATACCGGAGCCGGAGCCTTCTGCCTCATACTGCTGTGTATAACCAAACATACCCTGCTGCTCAACAATTGCTGAAATATTGATTGCTACAACACTCGGCATAACATTTTGTGCGATTGTGGAAACATCCATACCATTTCCAATGGAAGCGGTTGATGTCAGACTCAAAGACTCTGTCGTCGGTGCAGATGTTGTAGATGCAGCCTCTGTCGTTGTGTTTGTAAGTGCATCAAGCTTCTTGATCTGGTTTCCGGCGATTCCGTAGAATGCACCACCTGCCACACCACCAAATACGGCTGCACTTGCAACAACTGCCACACCCTTCTTCCAGAAGGTACGTTTGTTATGTGGTGTCTTTGGAGCCTTTGATTTCTTGACTCTCTGTTTCTTTGCTTTCTTTACCTTTGCCTTCGACTGTTCTGCGTCTGCATTCTGGAAACCATTCTGATAATAATTGTTCTGTCCATAATTATATGCATTCTGATTCGGCTGCTGGTAATTGTTATTATAATAATGCTCGGTACCCTGGCTCATCTGCTGGGCACGTTCTGCCATCGCCTGCATATATTCCTGTGTACGCATATCACCGTAGTAAGTACTTCCATACTGCTGTGCCTGTGTATAGGCATCCTCCTGTCTATGCTCTGCATTCTGTTCTGTTTGCTGTTCAGTACGCTTCAAATTATCCGTATTACCATCTCCGGTGTCATACGGTGTCTCCGCATGTGGTGTCTGATCCACATGTTCATTTTCTCTGTTATTCTCAAATTCATCCATCATATCAATTCCTCCATTCGACATAAGTTTTATTACTTATCTTTGTTATGGCTTAATCATAACCCCAAGCTATGGTTAAATTTTGAAGAAAATGTCAAGAAAATGTGAATTCCATTTATGGTGCCTGCAAACCTTGTTTTAGCATTTGCAGATTTTCTTCCATATAAGACAGGTATGTGCATCCTTTTTCTATGTCGTCCTTCGTCACGGACTGCATGGACGACAGATGCAGAATTTTGGGTTGCATCTCTGCGGATTCCGCAATCGTATTCGCGAGGCTGTCGGTACCATTGTCCACCACATAGATGGCTTGCAACTTGTACTCCTGCAGCTTCTCCGCCAGATAGGTAACTGTATGCACACTTGCCTCCACATCTGCAGAACAGCCCGAATATGCGGCAAAGTAATGAATATCATAATCCTCTGCCAGATACAGGAACGGGAACCGGTCGCCGACCAAGATCGTCGTCTGTGTGGCTGCATCCCGCATCGTCTGATAGTCATCATCTAACGCTTCCAGCTTTCCAGTATATGTTTTAGCGTTTGCCACATACTGTTTTGCATTGTCAGAATCCAGTTCCGTAATAGCATCTGCTAACGTCTCGGTGCAGACGATTGCATTTTTCAGGGATAACCACACATGTTCATCGTAATGGTCATCTTCTGCAGCATTCTGTCCATCCGTATTGTCTGCTTCGCCCTCTGCATGGTCTGCCGGTTCTGCTTCATGGTTATGGTCTTCATCGTCATGATCGTGATGATGGTGTTCTTCCACACCCTCTAACTCCACTTCATTTAACGCGCGGTTACCAACCAGATCTAACAGACTGATTGCAACAATATTTTCATTTCCGGACTCCACAAGCGCATCGCTCACCCATGTATCGCTCTCGCCACCGACATAGACTAACATCCGGCAATTCGCGATCTTCATGATATCCTGTGCACTTGGCTGGTAGCTGTGTAAGTCCACACCGTTATCGACCAGCATCCGGCATGTAAATGTATCTGTGTCTCCAAGGATTTCCCGCACCCAGTCATACGCCGCAAAGGTCGTACATAGGATCACATTTTCGTCTTTGTCCGCCATTTGCATCGGCTTGGCACACCCGGAAAGCAGGGACAGACAAAGAACAAGAGCAATCCCGATTGATTTTAAATGTCTGTGCTTCATCATCGCCACCTCTACTCTCTGTGCAGTGCGATTCCGATGATGCTGAATATCACAAATAATACGATGTCAATCGCTACGATCGTCGCACTGACCGGTGTCGATGCCGCGATGGAAATGAGGATTCCCACGCCAGAGGATACCACACCATACACAGCAGAACAGATAAACACACTCTTATAATTCTTAAATACACGCATTGCGGAAAGTGCCGGGAATATGATCAGCGCCGATACCAGAAGTGATCCGACGATATTCATCGCAACTACGATCACAACGGCTGTGACTACCGCCATCAGCACATTGTAGGCGCCCGTATGAATACCGGTTGCGCGTGCAAAATTCTCATCAAATGTCACCGAGAAGATCTTGTGATAGTACAAGATGTAGAACACAAGTACCAACAGCGACATAATCAGGCAGATCCACACATCTGTATTCGATAATGTGAGTATGGATGCCGCGCCAAACAGTGTCGAGCACACATCCCCGGATACATTCTGCGATGTTCCGGATACGTTCATGATCAGATATCCAAACGCGAGTGATCCAACGGAAAGCATCGCGATCACGGCATCTCCGTTGATCTTCGCATTCTGTCCGGTTTTCAACATCAGGATCGCTGCCACAACCGTGATTGGTAATATTATGAGTGTATTGTTCGTCATCCGCAGCACCATTGCGATTGCCATCGCTGCAAATGCCACATGGGACAGTCCGTCTCCAATATAAGAAAAGCGTTTTAACACAAGTGTCACGCCAAGCATGGATGCACAAAAGGCAACCAGCACACCAGCAACTAAAATCCGACGGACAAATGGATATTGCAGGTATTCAACTAATGTATTCCACATATCTATACTCCTTCTTCTCTTGTCGCTGCGTAATCCGCATACCGTCTGCCGATTGCACTCTTCAAATACGCTTCCTTGGAATCGAAAAACTCCGGTGTATCACTCACATGCAGCACCTTGTTCGCATATTGTGCGGCTGCCTGTGTATCGTGCGATACCATAATGATCGTGATACCTTCCCGGTTCAGCTTCTGGATCAGCTCATACATCTCGGCTGTCACACGTGGATCCAATCCCGCTACCGGCTCATCGAGCAACAGGAGCTTCGAGGTTGCACAGAGTGCCCGCGCAAGCAACACGCGCTGCTGCTGTCCACCGGACAGATCGCGGTAGCATTTCTTCATGAATGGTTCAATCTCCAGCCGTTTCATGTTCTTCTGTGCGATTTTCCGCTCCTCTTTGTTATAGAATGGACGCATGCCACGTTTCGACAAGAACCCTGACAAAACGATTTCCTGCACGGATGCAGGAAAATCGCGTTGTGTCACAGTCTGCTGTGGCAGATATCCAATTTCATTTGCTTTCAAATCTTCGCCTCTGACAAGCTTTCCCTGCATAGGACTTTTCAGTCCCAGAATCGCTTTCATCAGAGTACTTTTCCCGGAACCGTTTTCTCCAAGGATGCAGAGATAATCTCCTTGTTCGAGACGGAAATTCAGATGTTCAACCACCGGTTTTCCTTCGTATCCAAGGGATACATCTTCACATGATAGAACCATCGCGGTTCCTCCTTTCTAATTCTCCTTAATTAGTTGAAATATACAAGTTCTTCTTCGGCTGGCTTGGCCGGTTCGATCTTGGTGGCGCGGATCACTGGTCCTTCGCCCTCAAACTCCGGATAAAATTCTTTGTCAATGGTTCCCGTAACTGTTACCCACTGTCTGTCCTTCAGATGCTTTGTCAGATCGGAATAGCACTTAAATCCGATAAATGCAACATCTTCGGCACAGCAGGTCATCGCAAATCTACCCGGTACAAATTCATTTGCCTTGTAGTTCTTCGGCTTGTGTACCATCGCCTTGAATGTGATCTGCTTCCCGACATATTTGTCTGGATTGTCGCAGGCATCGATATAGAAGATACCGTAATCTTCATCTTCGAGTGTGATGCTTGGCTTATCGATCTCATATGGCAGATCTAACTCCTCATCACCGACATCGGCTGCACCATCCTTGTTCTCGAAGATCACCTGTGCACGACGATTTACCGCACGGATACTCCGGCGGTACTCCGCACGCCTTGTATTCTCATCGCATCGGTTGAAGATGATCATATCTGCGCTCGATAACTGTTCCATCATCATCGCTTTCATATTTGCTACATATACATCAAAGGTGGATGCATCGACAAATGTGATTACCTGTACGATTGTCCAGCCCTTTGGCACGCGGATGGAAAACAGCTTATCCATCTTCCATGTACCGTTATACTCGATCATCACACGGGTCGGCTTATACTTATCCTGCAGGTCAAGCAGATATTCGGTATTTAAGTTGGATTCCTCCAGATATTCCACGAAGATATTCTGACTCTTCAGATACTCCTCATCGTACTCCTCGATTCCCTCTTCGCAGACAAGCAGAAGGGTCGGTTCGCCTTCTGTAAATCCACGGTCAATCAGAGTTTCGTTCGCAAAGGTTGTCTTTCCGCTTTCCAGAAAGCCCATAAACATATATACCGGAATCTCTTCTACTTCCTTTGTTGGTCCCATACTCTATTTCCTTTCTTCTCTATCCTTTACGCAAAGTGCCGGGATTATGCAACCCCGAACAACTCTGCCAGCTTATCTTCCTTCAGATTGCTTCCGATGACACAAAGCTTACCTGTGTAATCAGCTGCGCCCTTACGGATCTCATATTCGCCCGGTGTCAGGTCGAAGTGAATCCACTCGCCGTCCGTATTTGGAACAATACCCTTGGCACGCAGGATGATACCATATTCGTCTGCGTTGTCAGCCAGTGTCTTCAGGATCTGTTCCATATCGGCATCTGCAAACTTCTTAGCAGTCTCCTTGCCCCAGCTTGTAAATACCTCATCTGCATGATGATCATGATGGTGGTCATGGTCGTGGCAGCCACATGTACATCCAGGTCCATGCTCGTGATGGTCGTGATCATGATGATGCTCGTGTTCCTCATGCTCGTGCTCGTGATGATGCTCGTGTTCCTCATGCTCGTGATCATGATGATGTTCATGCTCCTCATGCTCGTGATCATGATGATGTTCATGCTCCTCATGGTCATGATCGTGATCGTGGTGATGATGCTCTTCCTCATGCTTTCTTGCAATCTCAACTGCCTCTTTGATCAGCTTATCGAGCGTATTTGCATGTTCCATCGCATCCAAGATTACCTTACCGTCGATGTCATCCCAAGGTGTTGTGATAATGGCTGCATCCTTGTTATGCTCACGCAGCATAGCAACTGTATCGTTTACCTTCTTCTCCGGTACATTCTGTGTACGGGAAAGTACAATCGTTCCAGCACTTTCTACCTGGTTGTTGAAGAACTCACCGAAGTTCTTCATATACATCTTGCACTTTGCCACATCAACAACGGTTGTTGCACTGTTGATTACAACATCCGCATCCTGCTTTGCATCTTCAACTGCCTTCATAACATCTGACAGCTTACCAACACCGGATGGCTCGATGATTACACGATCTGGTGCATAATCCACGATTACCTTCTTCAATGCTGTACCAAAATCTCCAACAAGGGAACAGCAGATACAACCGGAATTCATCTCTGTAACTTCCACACCTGCATCCTTCATGAAACCGCCATCAATACCGATCTCACCAAATTCATTCTCGATCAATACAAGCTTCTCACCCTGATATGCCTCGGCAATCAGTTTCTTAATCAATGTTGTCTTGCCTGCACCTAAAAATCCTGAAAGAATATCAATCTTTGTCATCTCTATTGCCTCCTAAAAATTATTTCTATTTTTGTCAACTTTATATAATAGCACATTTCTATTATTTTTTCCATATGCTATACATCCTTATTCTTCAAAGTCACTTCCATCTGGTCAAATGGAATCTCGATTCCCTGCGCATCAAATGCATATTTGATTGCTTCCTGTATCTCCCATTTTGCCTTCCAGTAGTTCTCTGTCGCAACCATACAGCGGACACCCATCTTGATGCTGCTGTCCCCGAAGGAATCCACGAACACATCGACTTCCTTCGTCTTATCATAATACTGGTTCTCCGTCACAACCTGATACAGCGTATCCTTCACCTTTTTCAGATCAGAATCATACGCAACGCCGATTGAGATATCCAGTTTTCTTATTCCTGCTGCTGTCACATTGACAAGCGAATGGGATGTAATGTTTCCGTTCGGAATCACAATGATCCGGTTATCGTATGTCTGCAGCTTCGTGTAGAAAATGTCGATCGACACGACCGTACCTTCACACTGCTTGTCGTTCTCAATGATATAATCCCCGACACGGAACGGCTTGAGTATCAGGATCAGCACACCGCCTGCGAAGTTTGCCAGACTACCCTGCAGCGCAAGACCGATTGCCAGACTGGCAGTACCAAGAATCGTAACTAACGATGTCACCTGAAATCCCACAATAGATGCAGCCGTGATAAATACGATAGCATAAAAAGTGAATTTAATCAGCGATAACAGAAAAGATGCAACACTTTCCTCCATGTTTGATTTCTTGAAGGATTTGCGTATCATCTTCACGATCAGCTTCGACAGCTTCATGCCGATATACATACATATAATTGCAAGTACTAACTGAAACCCTTTATTTAACGCCCAGTCTCCAAGCTTGCTCAGATACTCTTCGATCTTGGACGATTCAATGTCTTTGATGTCTTCCAATCAAGTCCCTCCTTTTTATGTTCATATAAGTAAATATTCATTTATCCATAAAACTTCACAGGCTGCCCTTCTCACGAAGGACAGCCCGTTTCATCTTAATTATTTGCCAATTTTCTTCTTAAATACGCTGATCGAAAGTGGTGGTACTGTAACGGAGATGTAATGTTCCTGTCCGTCACACTCTGCTTTCTTCGCCTGTTTCACTGTCTTGTTATTTCTGCCCTCGCCACCATAACGGTTGTTATCGCTGGAGAAAATCTCCTGCCATCTTCCGCCGGATGGAGTAGCAAGCTTGTATGCTTTGTGTTCCATCGGTGTGAAGTTACAGATGATCAAAAGCGTATCGCTCTCCTTCTTACCTTTTCTAACATAAGAAAGAAGGCTTGTATTTGCACTATTACAGTTGATCCATGTGAATCCTTCCGGTGAAGAATCAAGCTCATACAATGCAGGTTCCGTCTTGTAAAGTTCATTCAACTCTTTAACGTACCCCTGCATAAATACATGTGCATCAAACTCGAACAGTGACCAGTCTACTTCCGCATTCTCGTTGAATTCCGTAAACTGCGCAATCTCCTGTCCCATGAACAAAAGCTTCTTGCCCGGATGCGTCATCATATACCCATATGCCACACGCAGATTCGAAAATTTGTCTTCGTATCCGCCCGGCATCTTCGCAATCATAGATCCTTTCTCATGAACAACCTCGTCATGGGAAAGTACGAGAATAAATTTCTCGCTGTATGCATATACCATACTGAACGTCAGATCGTTGTGATGATATTTGCGGTACAACGGATCAAGCTTCATATAGTTCAGGAAATCATTCATCCATCCCATATTCCACTTGTAATCAAATCCAAGTCCGCCTGCTTCGACCGGATGCGTCATCATCGGCCATGCCGTTGACTCCTCCGCAATCATGATCACACCCTTGTGCAGTTCATGCATCTTGCTGTTGACTTCCTTGATGAAGTCAATCGCTTCGAGATTCTCATTGCCACCATAGATGTTCGGCAGCCACTCACCATCGCCGCGTCCATAATCGAGATACAACATGGATGCAACCGCATCAATCCGGATACCATCAATATGATATTTTTCCGCCCAGTAAAGTGCATTTGCAACTAAGAAATTCCGGACTTCGTTACGTCCGTAATTGTATATATAAGTACCCCAGTGTGGGTGTTCGCCACGCCGTGGATTCTCATGCTCATAAAGTGCTGTACCGTCGAATCTGCCAAGTCCATGCTCGTCCTTCGGGAAATGCGCCGGTACCCAGTCTAAAATTACACCAATTCCCTTGCTGTGCAGATAATCGACAAAATACATGAAATCTGCCGGTGAACCATAACGGGAGGTCGGTGCATAATAGCCGGTTACCTGATAACCCCACGACGGATCGTATGGATGCTCCATAATCGGCATCAATTCCACATAGTTATAATTCATCATCAACAGATAATCCGCAAGCAGGCTTGCGATATCGCGATAATTGTAGAACTCTCTGCCATCCGTTGGACGCTTCCAGGAACCAAGATGCATCTCATAGATTGCCATTGGCTGTTCGTCGGTATTCTTATCTTCCCGCTTCTCCATCCACGCGGCATCCTTCCATTTATAGGAAATATCCACGATGCGGGATGCATTTGCCGGACGCACCTCACTGCTGAATGCATACGGATCACTCTTCATGAATACCTGTCCGGACTTTGCTTTAATCTCATACTTGTAGATCTCTCCAACCAGCTTGCCCGGAATAAACAACTCGTAGATACCGGAATAATCCAGCTTCCGCATCGGATGTCGTCTGCCATCCCAGTTGTTGAAATTACCAACGACAGACACGCGGTCTGCGTTCGGTGCCCATACAGCAAAGAGCACACCTTCCACGCCATCAACGGTCATTGGATGCGCACCCATCTTCTCATAGATGCTGTAATGTTTTCCCTCGTTGAACAGACTGATATCGATTGGATCAATCACCGGTTCAAACACATACGGATCAAAGTATGTCACTTCATCCCCATTGTCAAACCGGACGTTTAACTTATATTCAAACGGTTTCTTATCTTTAATTACCACTGAGAAAAATCCCGGCACACGCTCCGATACGAGGGTGTACTTCTTTCTCGTGGACACTTCAATGGCATTTACAACCTTTGCACCCGGCAGATATGCATTGATATACAGATCGTCAATACACTCATGCATACCAAGGATATGATGCGGATTGTTGTGAATGCCCTGGACCAAAGCATCGACTTCCATCCAGTTTATAGCAAAAACTGCTTTTCTTTTGGACATGTCAAATGTGTCTCCTCTCTACAATTTATGAATGAAGATTCCACTTCTTAGCTTTGGTTCAAACCATGTTGACTTCGGCGGCATCAACCGCTTCGCATCAGCCACTGCAAAAAGCTCTTCGATGGATGTCGGATACATCGAAAATGCCAGTTTCATATCGCTGTCTGCGCGTCGTTCCAACTCTGACAAGCCTCGGATTCCTCCAATAAAATCGATTCGTTTATCCGTTCTTGGATCTTCGATCCCAAGCACTGGTGCCAGCAGATGATCCTGTAAGATTGATACATCCAGACCATCGACCGGGTCTTCGGATAGTATGTGTGATTTGGCACGTAATTTATACCATGCACCATCGAGATACATACCAAACGTCGCCTTTTCTTCTGGCTGATATGCATCAGCTACTGATTCTACCTCGAAATCTGTCTTGATTGCTTCCATAAACGTCTCTGCCGTATAGCCGTTCAAATCACGGACAACACGGTTGTATGGCAAAATCTTCAGCTGGTCATGTGGAAACAGAACCGACAGGAAATAATTGTATTCTTCCTCTCCGGTATGGTTCGGATTTGCATTTCTGCGTTTGATTCCAACTTTGACCGCTGACGCTGCACGATGGTGTCCATCTGCAATGTAGATCTGTGACATCTCAGAAAATGCATGCTCAATTGCCGCAATATTCGCTGCATCTGTTACCAGCCATACGCGATGTGTAATTCCATCCTCTGAGACAAAATCGTTCTCTGCCGGACGTGCCTTAATCTTTGTTACGATCGCATCAATGGCTGCCTGCGCCCGATAAGCAAGAAAGATCGGCCCCGTCTGTGCGTTGCACGTATCTACATGCGTGATACGGTCAATCTCTTTATCCTCCCGTGTATTCTCATGCTTCATGATGACACCGGACTCATAGTCCTCGATGGATGCACATGCCACAATTCCGGTCTGCGATCTTCCATCCATCACAAGCTCATACAGATAATACATCGGGGCTGCATCTTCCACGTAATCGCCACGTTCAATCATTCCATCCAGCAATTCTTTTGCCTTTTCATATACGCATGGTGCATAAGTGTCCACGCTGTCATCAAACGCCGTCTCCGCCCGGTCGATGCGAAGGAAAGAAAGTGGTTTTCCTTCCACTGCTTTTTTTGCTTCTTCTCGGTTATATACATCATATGGCAGTGCTGCCACTTCACTGACAATTTCTCTTCTCGGTCTATACGCTTTAAATGGTTTAATAATTGCCATGTATCTTCTCCTCTAAGTATATCGCCTCTGCCTCCCACGGACAGTTTTATCCACGGATCGCCTTCACTGCTGCATCGATGGACTTCTTGTAATCTTCCTCAGAAGAATTGTTGAATACAAACAGCTCAGGAATGTTATCCGGCTGCTTGAAGTTCTGTGTTGCGATATATTCATCCCAATGTGCAAGCTTCCATGCATCACGGTCAGATGCACGCTTGATCATACGCTGGTGGCAGACTTCTACATCTGTATGTACCCATACAACAAAAAGCTCTGCATCCTTTTCCTTTAATTTTGCACGCAGATTGTCAAGATATTCGTTGTCGCGGATCTCATCTGTAAATGGTGCATTGATTAAAACAGTGTCATTGTACTCCAATGCTTCAAATGCAAAATCAAGAACTGCATAATACTCGTAATCACGAATCTCTCTCTGGAAGAAATCAGATGAACGGTTGTACTCTTCGCCAGCCACCTTGAAAATCTGCTTGGACAATACGATCAATGTATCCTTGTCCAGATATACGCAGTTTGGAAGTGCTTTTGCAAGCTTACGGGAAATAAATGTCTTGCCGCAAGCTGGTGGTGAAGTTACTAAAATCAATTTCTTCATGGTTGGTGCCTCCTATATATATACATTAAATTTCTCTATATGTTCTACCTCTGTATGGCATGCATACAACAAGAACCTAATTATTTCAATTTTACCACAAAAGAAAAGAACAAACAAGCTTTTCCATTCTGTTTCGTCATGAAAAATGTCTGTTTGTCCTTTTTCTTAATTTTATTTACCTGCTACGCAATCGCGCAAATTACTTCTTTGTAATGTAACCCTGTGCTTTGAGAAGCTCTGCACATAATACAGCACCACCGGCAGCACCACGAACGGTATTATGAGAAAGTCCAACGAACTTCCAGTCATAGACAGAATCCTCACGGATACGTCCAACAGAGATACCCATGCCGTTCTCATAATCTACATCCAGAGTAACCTGTGGACGATTATCCTCTTCCATATAACGGATGAACTGCTTTGGAGCGCTTGGAAGTCCAAGCTCCTGTGGAACACCCTTGTAAGACTCCAGCTTCTCGATGAGCTGTTCCTTCGTCGGGTTCTTCTTGAACTTAACGAATACGGCAGCTGTATGTCCGTTCAATACAGGCACACGAATACACTGGCATGTGATAACCGGGCTTGTCGCCGGAACGATCTCACCCTTCTCCTCATCGATATGTCCCCAGATACGGAGTGGCTCTTTCTCGGATTTTTCTTCCTCACCACCGATAAATGGGATGATATTGCCAACCATTTCCGGCCAGTCCTTGAATGTCTTTCCTGCTCCGGAGATTGCCTGATAGGTTGTTGCAACAACCTCGTATGGTTCAAATTCTTTCCATGCTGTAAGCACCGGTGCGTAAGACTGGATCGAGCAGTTTGGCTTTACAGCCACAAATCCTCTTGTTGTTCCAAGGCGCTTCTTCTGGAACTCGATGACCTTCATATGCTCCGGGTTGATCTCCGGAACTACCATCGGTACGTCCGGTGTCCAGCGGTGTGCACTGTTGTTTGAAACAACCGGTGTCTCTGTCTTTGCGTATGCATCCTCGATTGTCTTAATCTCGTCCTTCGACATATCAACGGCACTGAATACAAAATCAACGGTAGAAGCAACCTCTTCTACTTCGTTTACATTGTGTACGATCAGCTTCTTAACAGCTTCCGGCATCGGTGTATCCATCTTCCAACGGTCACCAACTGCCTCCTCATATGTCTTGCCTGCACTACGTGGGCTGGCTGCGACTGTCACAACCTCAAACCATGGATGGTTCTCAAGAAGTGCAATAAATCTCTGTCCAACCATACCAGTTGCACCAAGAATACCTACCTTTAACTTATCACTCATTTTATTATCCTCCAACTCCTGTTTACTGAATTACACGTACTTTCAATACGCCATCGATACTTGAAATAGACTTTACAGTATCTTCATCTGCCTTCTCAGAAATATCAAATACCGAGTAAGCATAATCACCCTTTGACTTGCTTACCATGTCAGATACATTGATGCCCTTGGAAGCAAATGCACCAGTAAACTGCGTGATCATATTCGGAATATTCTTGTGACATACACAAACTCTTGCTGCTTCCGAACACTTGCCGGCATCGCAGGCCGGATAGTTTACGGAATTTTTGATATTACCATTCTCGATAAAATCAACGATTTCTTTCACTGCCATCACTGCACAGTTATCCTCAGATTCCTCTGTGGATGCGCCAAGATGTGGCAATGTGATTACGTTATCAACTCCGGCAATCTTTGCATTTGGGAAATCTGTTACATACTTAGCAACCTTTCCGCTTGCAAGTGCCTCGATCATATCATCATCATTTACAAGAATATCTCTTGCAAAGTTCAGGATCTTCACGCCATCCTTCATCATGGCAAATGCATCCTTATTGATCATGCCCTTCGTAGAATCAAGCGCCGGTACATGTACAGTAATGTAATCACACTCTTTATAAATATCTTCTACATTCTTGATGTGTTTTACATGGCTGGAAAGTCTCCACGCTGCATCGACAGACACATATGGATCATAACCATATACTTCCATGCCAAGACGGAAACCGATGTTCGCTACCTTGGCGCCGATTGCACCAAGACCGATGACGCCGAGCTTCTTACCCATGATCTCGCAGCCGGCATAGTGTTTCTTCTGCTTCTCAACTGTCTTTGCGATATTCTCGTCTGATGCATTCTCCTTTACCCAGTTATAACCACCCATCAGGTCTCTGGATGCGAGCAAAAGTCCTGCAATGACAAGTTCCTTTACACCGTTTGCATTGGCGCCCGGTGTATTAAATACTACGATTCCTTTCTCTGCACACTTGTCAAGTGGGATGTTGTTGACACCCGCACCGGCACGTGCGATTGCAAGCAGATTATCGGAAAGCTCTAAGTCATGCATAGCTGCACTTCTGACAAGTACCGCGTCTGCTGCTGCAAAATCGTCTACTACTTCATATGTATCATTGAACAAATCCATACCGCAGGCTGCGATCGGATTCAAGCAATTAATCTTAGCCATTTTCTTCTCTCCCTTATTATGAGTTCTTCTCCTCGAAGTCCTTCATGAATGCAACTAACTTCTCAACACCCTCGATTGGCATTGCGTTGTAGATACTTGCACGCATACCACCGACCGTTCTGTGTCCCTTCAGGTTTACAAAGCCTGCGGCTGTTGCTTCCTTTACGAACTTGGCATCGAGTTCCTCGTTGCCTGTTACGAACGGAACATTCATCAGGGAACGGTCTTCCTTTACGACTGTTCCGTGGAACATCTTAGAAGAATCCAGGAAGTCATACAGGATAGCTGCCTTCTTCTCATTATGGATCTTCATTGCGGAAAGTCCGCCCATTTCCTTTACCCACTTGAACACCAGACCACAGATGTAAATACCGTAGCATGGAGGTGTGTTGTACAAGCTGTCATTGTCTGCCTGTGTCTTGTACTTCAGCATTGTCGGGCAGTAAGTCGGAACATCGTCACGGATCAGATCCTCACGGATGATTACAACAACGACACCGGCTGGTCCTACGTTCTTCTGTACACCGAAGTAGATCAGACCGTAATCAGATACATTGACTGGCTGTGACAGAATATCGGAAGACATATCAGCTACAAGGATCTTGCCCTTTGTGTTCGGAAGCTTCTTGTAAGTAGTTCCGTAAATTGTATTGTTATGGCAGATATACACATAATCTGCATCCTCGGAGATCGGAAGATCAGAGCAATCTGGAATATAGCTGAAGGTCTTGTCAGCCGATGATGCAACGACATTTACCTTTCCGTACTTCTTTGCTTCTTCGCATGCCTTCTTTGCCCACTGACCGGTAATGATATAGTCAGCAACACCGTTTTTCATCAGGTTCATCGGGATTGCAGCAAACTGCTGTGATGCACCGCCCTGCAGGAACAGCACCTTGTAATTGTCCGGAATATCCATCAGATCGCGAAGGTCTTTTTCTGCTTCTTTGATGATGTTATCGTACACTTTCGAGCGATGACTCATCTCCATTACGCTCATGCCGGAACCTTTGTAATCCAGCATCTCATCTGCTGCCTGCTTCAACACTACTTCCGGTAATACGGAAGGACCTGCTGAAAAGTTAAATACTCTTGCCATTTTTCCTCTTCCTCCTACTTATTATCTAAATCCTGCTGGTCAAAACAGGTTTCCAAAGCTGCTCCTGCAGCAACCATTGGCCATACCTTATCATCCTTACCGATGATACAATCAATCACAACCGGCTTATTTAACTCGATTGCCTGCTTCATGGCATTCTCAAACTCCTGAAGATTTGTAGCCCTGAAACCGGTCGCTCCAAGTGCATCCGCTACCTTCACGAAGTCAACCGAATCATCTAAGATTGTATTCGAATAACGCTTATCGTAGAACAATGTCTGCCACTGACGCACCATACCAAGCACATGGTTGTTGATTACAACCTGGATGATCGGCACATTATAACGGCTTGCCGTAGCGATCTCGTTCATATTCATACGGAAACATCCGTCTCCCGCAATGTTGATTGCCACACGGTCCGGACGTCCGTACTTGGCACCGATACAGGCACCAACGCCGTAGCCCATTGTTCCGAGTCCGCCGGATGTAAGAAGCTGTCTAGGCTCTTTGAATTTATAATACTGGGCTGCCCACATCTGATGCTGTCCTACATCCGTTGTGATTGTTGCATTGCCCTCTGTCAGCTCATAGATCTTGTTGATGATCGCCGGTCCCGAGAATTCATTCATATCTGCATGATCCGGATACTGTTCTTTGAGTGCATCAATCTGTGCTCTCCACTCCGGTTTCTTAGACGCCTTGATTCTGGTAGAGATCATCTTCAGTATTTCTTTGGCATCACCGACAACACTTGCATCAACTTCTACATTCTTATTGATTTCTGCAGCATCAATATCAATATGTAAAAGCTTTGCCTGATTTGCAAACTTACTTGCATTACCGGTTACACGGTCTGAGAATCTCGCACCAACGACAATCACAAGGTCTGCCTGATTGATACCAAAGTTTGAAACCTTGGTTCCATGCATACCGATCATTCCCGTGTAACGGTCATCCGTTCCCGGAAATGCCCCCTTACCCATCAATGTATCACAGACAACTGCATCAATTTTCTCTGCGAATTTTTTCAGTTCCTTGGACGCATCTGCCGCAACAACACCACCACCGACAAGAATCATCGGTTTCTTCGAGTTCTCGATCATCTTAATCGCTGTGTCGATATCCTCTGCACGGATTGTCTTTGTCACGCGCTCGATTGGCTCCGGGGCCTTCGGCTCATAGTCTGCAACATTTGCAGTTACATCCTTTGTAATATCGACAAGAACCGGTCCCGGTCTGCCTGACTGTGCGATTTTAAATGCACGGCGGATTGTATCTGCCAGTTCATGTACATTCTTTACAATAAAGCTATGCTTCGTGATCGGCATAACTACACCTGCAATATCAATCTCCTGAAAGCTATCCTTTCCAAGAAGAGAAACACCTACGTTTGCAGTGATTGCAACAAGTGGAATTGAATCCATATATGCGGTTGCAATACCGGTTACAAGATTTGTTGCACCCGGACCGGAAGTTGCCATACATACGCCAACCTTACCGGTAGCTCTTGCATATCCATCTGCTGCATGGCTTGCGCCCTGCTCATGGGATGTCAGGACATGGTGAATCTCATCCTGATGCTTATACAATGCATCATAGACATTCAGGATCGTTCCTCCCGGATATCCAAATACTGTGTCAACGCCCTGTTCTTTCAGACATTCAATCACTATTTCTGATCCAGTTAATTGTTTCATAAACTTCTCCTTATCTACATACAACTTGATTTATCCTTTTTCTTCCTGTCAGATAACCAATATCTGATAGGATAGCACATTGTTTTGAATTATTCAATATATTTTACTTCAACTCCAAAACTGCACCGCGGTTACCGGATGTTACCATCTTTGCATATCTTGCCAGATATCCGGTTGTTACCTTTGGTTCTCTTGGTGTCCATGCTTCTTTCCGCTTTGCAAGCTCCTCGTCGGAAACCTTCACATTGATCGTACATGCATCAATATCAATACTGATGATATCACCCTCTTCAATCAAAGCGATCGGGCCTCCAACAGCTGCCTCCGGTGAGATATGTCCGATAGAAGCACCACGGCTTGCACCTGAGAAACGGCCATCTGTAATCAGCGCTACCGAAGAGCCAAGCCCCATACCTGCGATTGCAGATGTCGGATTCAGCATCTCCCGCATACCAGGTCCGCCCTTTGGACCCTCGTAACGGATAACGACAACGTCGCCTTCCACGATCTTGCCACCCTTGATAGCCGCAATTGCATCCTCCTCACATTCAAACACACGTGCCGGTCCTTCATGCTGCAGCATCTCCGGAACAACCGCAGACCGCTTGACTACAGAGCCGTCCGGTGCGATATTTCCCTTCAATACGGCAAGTCCGCCGGTTGAGCTGTATGGGTTTGCCATCGGGCGGATAACTTCTGGATTCAGGTTCTTATGTCCCTTTACTGCCTCTCCGATTGTCTTGCCGGTTACTGTCATACAATCTTCATTGATCAATCCTGCCTCACAGAGCTGGTTGATAACGGCATATACACCGCCTGCCTCATTTAAGTCTTCCATATAAGTTGGGCCTGCTGGTGCTAAGTGGCAAAGGTTTGGTGTTCTTGCACTGACTTCATTTGCCATAGCAATATCAAAATCAAATCCAATCTCATGTGCGATTGCTGGGATGTGAAGCATGGAGTTTGTAGAGCATCCAAGTGCCATATCTACTGTCAATGCGTTCATGATAGCATCCTTTGTAATAATATCTCTCGGACAGATGTTATTCTTGTACATCTCCATAACGGCATAACCGGCACGCTTTGCAAGCTTCAGTCTCTCGGAATATACTGCCGGGATTGTTCCGTTTCCAGGAAGTCCCATACCGAGCGCCTCTGTCAGACAGTTCATAGAATTTGCGGTATACATGCCGGAACATGATCCGCAGGTCGGACATGCATGGCACTCGAAATCATTGACATCCTCTTCTGTCATCTTACCTGCTGCATAAGAACCAACTGCCTCGAACATAGATGAAAGGCTTGTCTTATGTCCCTTTACATGACCGGCAAGCATCGGACCACCGGATACGAATACGGTTGGTACGTTGACTCTGGCTGCTGCCATCAGAAGTCCCGGTACGTTCTTATCGCAGTTCGGGATCATGACAAGTGCATCAAACTGATGTGCAGTTGCCATACACTCAGTTGAATCTGCGATCAGGTCTCTTGTTACAAGGGAATACTTCATTCCGATATGTCCCATCGCGATACCATCGCAGACAGCGATTGCAGGGAACATCACAGGTGTTCCGCCTGCTTCTGCTACGCCAAGCTTAACAGCCTGTGCGATCTTATCCAGGTTCATATGTCCAGGTACGATCTCGTTGTAAGAACATACGATACCGACCAATGGTTTCTTCATTTCTTCTTCTGTCATTCCAAGGGCGTTGAACAGACTTCTGTGTGGTGCCTGCTGCATGCCTACTTTAACATTATCACTCTTCATTTTTGTCTTCCTTTCTCTTCAATTTGTTCAGACAATTTCGAGATTTGCATACCTGCAACATATATTTTGATTCCATTCATCTTATATACAATGTATTGAAACTAAGAAGTGCTAGATGTTCTGATCTACATTGTTTCATAATACGCAACCGCCGTCAATTCGCCATCCATGGCTCAGTGACGGCTTGTTTGAACATCGTGTTCAAACATTGCTTCTTTTACTACAGAACATCAAGAACTTCTAAGTTCCAAACATATCGTATATATCCATGAATGAAATTCAAAATATATGTTTTACATCCATCTCACTACCTCGAAATTGTCTGGCAAAGTATTATCTCTTAATTAACTACTAATTCTTCCTTAACTACTTAGATTCTTTCTACAATCTTGTCGCCCATCTCGTTACAGCCGACAAGGGTTGTGCCTTCTGACACGATATCGCATGTACGGAAACCATCTACCAGTACCTGCTTGACTGCGTTCTCGATCGCATCTGCCTCTTTGTCGAGGTCGAATGTGTAACGGAGCATCATCGCTGCGGAAAGAATCGTTGCGATTGGATTTGCCTTGTCCTGTCCGGCAATATCCGGTGCTGAACCACCGCTTGGCTCGTACATACCGAACTTAGTCTCGTTCAGGGATGCGGATGCCAGCATACCGATGGACCCTGTGATCATAGATGCCTCATCGGACAAGATATCACCAAACATATTCTCTGTTAATACGACATCGAACTGTGCCGGATCTTTGACGAGCTGCATTGCACAGTTATCAACAAGCATATGCTCATATGTGACTTCCGGATAATCCTTTGCAACCTCTTCTACAATTTTTCTCCAGAGTCTTGAGGAATCAAGCACGTTTGCCTTATCGACACTTGTTACCTTCTTGCGGCGCTTCATCGCGATATCAAAGCCCTTGATTGCGATACGGCGGATCTCATTTTCGTTGTAAGTCAGTGTATCAACGGCTGTCATTACGCCATCGACTTCCTTTGTCTCTCTTGCACCGAAGTAAAGACCACCGGTCAGCTCACGCATGATCATCATATCGAAACCACGGTCTGCAATCTCTTCCTTTAAAGGACATGCACCCTTTAACTGCTCATAAAGATTGGCTGGTCTTAAGTTTGCAAAAAGTCCCAACTCCTTGCGGATCTTCAGAAGTCCGGCTTCCGGTCTCTTCTCTGGTGGAAGCTTGTACCAAGGTGATGTGCTTGTGTTACCGCCGATGGAACCAAGCAATACTGCATCGCTTGCCTTTGCTCTTGCAACTGCTTCGTCAGTAAGTGGAACGCCACATGCGTCGATCGAGCATCCGCCCATCAGAAGCTGCTCATAATTAAATGTATGTCCAAACTTTTCCCCGACTGCATCTAACACCTTCATTGCCTGTGTGACAACCTCCGGTCCGATACCGTCACCCTTGATTACTGCAATATTACAATTCATGATTCATCCTCCAAATAATAATTTATCCTGTCTGTTTCTTACCGGTCGAACAAATGCTTTCTCTTCTTAAAGTATACAATGTTACAGATCAGCATCACGATAGAAACAGCCATTGTTCCATAGGTGGAGCTTGCGATATACTCTGTAAGACCATCCACGATGCTTGTAACACTCGCAATATATGCGATTGATATAATCAAACCTGCTACCTGCATGCCAATATACATTGCAGGGCCGCACTTCTTGAAATCCGCAAGCATAAATCGTGTGACAAGTGCGAAAATGGCAATCGCGATGTAGCAGATACCAATAATCGTATCCACACCCTTCAAGCCAGAAAAATAACTATATACCCGATCAGTGTTCTCACCATAAATTCTGCCTGTAAGAAGCTGGAATCCATTCCACAATCCAACAAGAGCGGAAACAAACAGCTGGAAATAAATTACGAAATGAAACCATTTCATTCCAAGCTCTTTCTGTGGCTGCTGCGGTGTCTGATTGTACATGTCCTGCTGGTTGTACATGTTCTGCTGTGGTGCCTGATTGTACATTCCCTGCTGGTTATACATGTTCTGCTGTGATGCCTGATTATACATACCCTGCTGGTTGTACATGTTCTTCTGTGGTGCCTGATTATACATACCCTGCTGGTTATACATGTTCTGCTGTGGTGCCTGATTGTTTGCCTGCGCGCCTGCACCGGTATAAGCTCCACAGACCGGACAGGTCAACTGTCCGTCCGAAATCTGATTGCCACAATTATTACAAACTCCCATATATTTTATCCTCCCAGATGAAATTAGTTTTCTTTTGCATTGATATAGTTGATCAAACCGCCCTCTTTGATGATTTTCTGCATGAATGGAGGGAATGCCTGTCCCTTGAACTCAGTTCCTTTTGTCTTGTTGTAGATCATACCACTGTCAAAATCAACCTCTACCATATCGCCTGCCTCAATTCCCTTGGCAGCTTCCGGACACTCGATAATTGGAAGTCCGATGTTAATTGCGTTACGATAGAAAATTCTTGCAAATGTCTCAGCGATTACGCAGCTGATACCAGATGCCTTGATTGCAATTGGTGCATGCTCTCTCGATGAGCCGCATCCAAAGTTCTTATTTGCAACCATGATATCGCCCGGCTTCACGCGCTTTACGAAGTCCTTGTCAATATCCTCCATACAGTTCTTTGCAAGCTCCGCAGGATCTGAGGAATTCAGATATCTTGCAGGAATGATTACATCTGTATCTACATTGTCACCATATTTATGTACTGTTCCGTATGCTTTCATTTTTGTTCCTCCTTATGCCAATTCTGCCGGGCTGCTGATCTTACCTGTAATCGCGGAAGCTGCTGCAACTGCAGGGCTTGCCAGATATACCTCTGAATCTACGTGTCCCATACGTCCAACGAAGTTACGGTTGGTTGTGGATACAGCTCTCTCGCCAGCTGCCATAACACCCATATGTCCGCCCAGACATGGTCCACAGGTTGGAGTTGATACGATCGCACCTGCCTCGATAAATGCCTTTGTCAGACCTTCCTCGAGCATCTGTAAATAAACCTCCTGTGTGCCAGGGATCACGATAACACGCACACCCTTTGCCACATGTCTGCCCTTGATGATATCGGCTGCAATACGCATATCAGAGATTCTTCCGTTTGTGCAGGAACCGATGACTACCTGATCGATCTTGATATCGCCAACTTCGTCGATGGTCTTTGTATTCTCTGGAAGATGTGGAAATGCAACGGTTGGCTTCAAGGTTGAAAGATCAATCGTATATTCCTCATCATAGACTGCATCAGCGTCTGCCTCGTACTTTGTATATGCCTTTGTCGAATGCTCCTTCATGTAAGCTTCTGTCTGCTCATCCACTGGGAAGATACCATTCTTTGCACCTGCCTCGATTGCCATGTTTGCAATTGTGAAACGGTCGTCCATTGTCAGGTTCTTGATACCCTCACCAACAAACTCCATAGACTTATAGAGTGCACCATCTACACCGATCATACCAATGATATGAAGGATTACATCCTTACCACTGATATATGGTGCTTTCTCGCCTACGATATTAAACTTGATTGCAGATGGCACCTTGAACCATGCCTTACCTGTCACCATACCGGCTGCCATATCCGTACTTCCGACACCTGTGGAGAATGCACCAAGGGCGCCGTAGGTACATGTATGTGAATCGGCTCCAATACATGTCTCGCCTGCAACGATCAGTCCTTTTTCCGGAAGCAATGCATGCTCGATTCCCATCTCTCCGACATCGAAGAAGTTCACGATCTCATTCTCGCCTGAGAACTCACGTACACATTTGCAATGCTCTGCACTCTTAATATCTTTATTCGGTGTAAAGTGATCCATAACAAGTGCAATCTTGCTCTTATCAAACACTTCCTTCTTATTAAACTTTTCCATCTCGTGAATGGCAACTGGTGTTGTGACATCGTTACCAAGCACTAAATCCAAATCTGCCTCAATCAACTGTCCTGCTTCCACACTTGCAAGACCTGCATGTTTCGCAAGTATTTTCTGCGTCATGGTCATACCCATAATCATTTCCTCCTGATTCTGCTTATAATAATAGAATCATACCATATTTCTTTCTATAATTACAATATATAATATGAATATTGTTTATAACTTGTAGTTATGGTTTGGATATGATATATTTAATCAAACTACTATTTATAGGATAATAAGAATATAATTTTGAAACGTGAATTGCTATATAAGGAAACGAGGGGATATTATGTTTGATAATCTGAATTATTACAGAGTTTTTTATACAGTTGCCAATACCGGAAATATCAGCAAAGCCGCCGATATGCTGTTTATCAGCCAGCCTGCGATCTCAAAGGCGATCTCCAAGCTTGAAGACGGACTGCATGTGAAGCTCTTTCTGCGCTCTTCCAAGGGTGTGACGCTGACTGATGAGGGACAGGTTCTATACAACCATATCGAGAAAGCATTCTCAAATATCTCACAAGGTGAGGATGAAATCCGGCATATCCACGAGCTTGGTATCGGGCAATTAAAGATCGGTGTCAGCACCTCGCTTTGCAAGCACATCTTACTGGACAAGCTGCAGACCTTCATCTTGGAAAATCCACACATCAAGGTTATCATCGACTGTCATTCCACAGTAAACACACTGAAGCTTCTAAATGACGGACGTATTGATATCGGACTAATCTGCAAGACGGATATTCCTGCCGGTTTTGAATATCAGGATGTCAGCACAATTCATGACATCTTCGTCGTAAATGAAACGTATCTCTCCAACCTGCACCTGCGGGAACAGGAAGAGTTTGCACAGGAACCGACAAACCCGTGGCTCTTCGCCGGAAATCTGACCGGTATCATGGGAAATCTGGATGAGGACGTTCCCGCTTTATCTCCGATAGCTCCTGTGTCTGCGGCAGATAAATCGGGTTTTGCCATGAAAGATATTTTGGAGAAATCCAATCTCATGTTGCTGGAGAAGAATAATATCACCCGTACACATATCGATGATTATCTGGAGTCCGAAGGCATCCATCCACAGCAAATCCTCGAAGTAAATAATATGGATCTGCTCATTGATTTTGCAGCCATCGGTATGGGTGTTGCCAGTGTCGTACGGGAGTTTGCGACGGACTATCTGGTTTCCGGGCAGATCTTAGAGCTTCCGCTCTCCCACCCGGTTGCGGAGCGTACTGTCGGGTTCGTGTACCCGAAGAGCCGAGAAAAGTCAGAGGTGTTAAGGAAGTTTCTGGGGATGTGGGAATGCTAAATTCCCATCTTCTTCATCAACGCCTCTTGAAGCACCTGAGAAAAATTTATATCATGCTCCATCGCTGCTTCATTTAACCATTCTGGAATACTGAGTGTTTTCTTCACAGATTTTGTGTTGTGTTTTTTCCTGTACTGTACCAGATCAAATTCAATCAGGCAGGAAAAATCGCCCTCCTGCAGTATATAATCCACTGGAGCGGACACTTCCGGCAACGATTCTTCGTTTCTTAACCGGTCATCAATGCACAATCCCATTGCCTCTACAGCCATCTCGTATGCTTCTTCCATTGTTTCTCCCTGTGTCATGCATTCCGGGAAGTCTGGAAATGAAATCCAATAGCCACCCTTCTCGTCGTTATGAAATATAGCCGGATAAAAATAATGATGCATAGTTATTTTTCCTCCTTTATTCCTGCCTGTTTTAATATTGCCTGTTCCAAACCTGTTTTCAAATCTTTACAGTGATATGGCACAATCACTGTTTTGTGCGTTTCTTCGTTTGTTAATTTCACATGTGATCCATTTTGCGATAGGATCTCAAATCCATGCTTCTTCAGTTTTTTTATCATTGCTTTTGATGTTGTCGGCATATTATTCTCCTTTTTACTATTGTATACGTATTTATACGTATTGTCAATATAAAAGGTGGAATTGTAATAACCTGAGCACGCAGCCGCAAGATGCTTCGCGACTTGCCGACTATGGTGCTTCTCACTTTTATATGATAACCCAAGCATGCAGCCACAAGTCGCTTCGCGACTTGCCGGCTGTAGTGCTGCGCACAGAATAATAAGCTGAGCAACGCTACTTCGCTTCCGCTTCGCTCCAGCTCAGTATGTTGCTTCGCAACATACATAAAAATAAAAACACGGCGGTTACCACAAGTAAACTTGCGTAACCGCCGTGTTTTTATTTTTATATGCGTTGCTCAGGTTATTACATCATTCCCATGCCGCCGCCCATGCCACCTGCTGGCATAGCTGGAGCATCTTCCTTGATGTCTGCAACAACAGACTCCGTTGTAAGGAATGTAGAAGCAACAGATGTTGCGTTCTGCAATGCTGTTCTTGTTACCTTTACAGGATCGATAATACCTGCTTCGATCATATTTACATACTCTTCCTTGTAAGCATCAAATCCAACACCAACCTCAGACTCTTTGATCTTGTTGATGATAACTGCGCCTTCAAGACCTGCATTGGCCGCGATATGAGCAAGTGGAGCTGTCAATGCCTTTGCAATGATTGTTGCACCAGTCTTCTCGTCACCTTCCAATGTATCGATCAGAGCATTCAGCTTCTTAGAAGCATGGATATATGCAGATCCACCACCTGCGATGATACCCTCTTCTACGGCTGCTCTTGTAGCGTTCAAAGCATCTTCCAGACGAAGCTTTGCTTCCTTCATCTCTGTCTCAGTTGCAGCACCAACACGGATAACTGCGACACCACCAGCAAGCTTTGCCAGTCTCTCCTGCAGCTTCTCCTTATCGAACTCGGATGTTGTCTCAGCAAGCTGTGCCTTAATCACATTGACTCTTGCCTCGATATCTGCCTTTGCACCACAACCATCAACGATAACTGTATTCTCCTTGGCAACCTTGACGCTCTTTGCACGTCCAAGCTGATCCAGAGTTGTCTCCTTCAAATCATAGCCAAGCTCCTCAGAGATCACTGTACCACCTGTCAGAATTGCGATATCCTGCAGCATCTCTTTTCTTCTGTCACCATAGCCAGGTGCCTTTACACCTACGACTGAGAATGTACCACGCAGCTTATTTACGATCAATGTTGTAAGAGCCTCACCCTCGATATCCTCAGCGATGATCAAAAGCTTCTGTCCACCCTGTACGATCTGCTCCAGAAGTGGAAGGATATCCTGAATGTTTGAAATCTTCTTATCTGTGATCAGAATATATGGATTATCCAGCTCTGCAACCATCTTCTCCATATCTGTTGCCATGTAAGCGCTTACATAACCACGGTCAAACTGCATACCTTCTACCAAGTCAAGTTCTGTCTTCATTGTCTTAGACTCTTCGATTGTGATAACTCCATCCTTGGAAACCTTCTCCATTGCATCTGCAACAAGTTCGCCGACCCCATCATCACCGGCAGAAATAGAAGCAACTCTTGCAATCTGCTCCTTGCCATTGATAGACTCGCTCATCTCCGAGATTGCATCGACAGCTGCATCACAAGCCTTCTTCATACCTTTTCGAAGTACGATTGGGTTTGCTCCGGCTGCTAAGTTCTTCATACCTTCATTGATCATTGCCTGTGCAAGAACGGTTGCTGTTGTTGTACCATCACCGGCAACATCGTTTGTCTTGGTTGCAACTTCCTTTACGATCTGCGCACCCATATCCTCAAACGGATCTTCCAGAGAAATCTCCTTTGCGATTGTCACACCATCATTTGTGATGAGTGGGGAACCAAATGACTTTGCAAGAACTACGTTTCTTCCTTTTGGTCCAAGTGTTACGCTAACTGTATCTGCAAGCTGGTTTACGCCTGCCTCCAAAGCCTTTCTAGCTTCTGCTCCATACTTAATTTCCTTTGCCATTGTATTACGCCTCCTAGTTTTTTTCGCATCTTCTAATGATAACGGCAATACTTTCTTTGTACCCATACCGCCTTACCTGCTACTGAACGATTGCAAGAATATCTGCCTGCTTTACAATGATGTACTCATCATCTCCAAGCTTTACTTCTGTTCCTGCATATCTTGAATAGATTACTTTATCGCCAGCCTTGACTTCCATTGGAACCTTCTCGCCATCTACGACAGCGCCAGGGCCAACTTCAACAACCTCTGCATACTGTGGTTTTTCCTGTGACTGTGTTGGAAGAACGATACCTGATTTTGTCGTCTCTTCTGCAACGGACTGCTTTAATACAACTCCGTCTCCTAACGGTGTTAACTTCATAATATACCCGACCTCCTAATTTTTACTTTTAGCACTCATATTGGTTGAGTGCTAACATAATTCTTATTGTACTCATTTTTCTGAAAAAATCAACCCCTAATTTGTAAATTTAACCAAATGGACACAATTTGCCGGATAGTCTGTATATAATGTATGATTCCTATCCTGTTTTTATGCTATTCCGTTAGGATTCTATGATCGTATGGTTCGTCTTGATGATGCCCCGTGGCAGCGAATCCTTCGCATTCTTCCACGGCTCGTCCTTAAACCGGTAATCAAACTTATCAATAAACCAGCCGATATCGCCATTTACACGCTCCATACCCGCAAAATATGTCTTGTTCAAAATCTCCTGAAACTCCGCATAGGCATCCTTCGGAAGCTTCACACTGCCCTCATCATACAGGATTCCATAATGATAGGTACAAAAGCCCTTGCAGTTTGCAAACTTCTCACGGAACTCCGGCTCCTTCTTCCACAGATGAAAGATCGTATCAATATACCGCATCGACGTCTCTTTCATCCGGTTACAGATGAAACACGAATCCTCCAGTCGTTTGATATAATCACTGACCGAAGAGCTTGCCTGCTTCTTAAAAAGTCCTCCCGATACAACTGGTTTCCCTGTACTAAGCGCTTTCAGATCCCGGATTGTCTTATCCGTATGTGTCTTTAACATCAAGGCAAGCCCCAGCCGGTTCTTCTCTGCATAAAGCATCCGTACATGGTGCGCACAAAAGCCCTGCTCGTCTGTCATCGCACGGTTATCATCCTCCATATAGCTTGGTCCCATCGTGTAATCGATTGCATTCCGCTCCAATTGCCGGTTCATCTCGCAGATTGGACATTCACAGTCCGTCGTAAATGCGTCATTCACCGGAATCGTATACAACTGTTCTGCCATTTTTTGTTCCTCCCTTTTCTTTGTATCTCATTCAGACGGGCATCTCCCATCTTATTGCGCAAAAGAGAGCACAGCGATCCCGTTGTGCTCTCTTTACTTAGTTTACAATATAATCTCCTGTCTCTGCATCCCGCAGGAAATGCAGTTTCAGATAATTCCTGTAATTACGTAATTTCCCTTCATAGATGATTTCCAGATCATCACACATCCGAAAATCACGCGGGCAGGTCAATCCCGGTTTCTTCATAATCAGTGAAATTCCCGCCTTACGCAGAACATACGACACAAACTGTGAACAGAAATAATTGTATCGCCGTTCCACCGATCTCTGGCACATCACACCTAAAATTCCAAGATAATTATATCGATAAAATGCTTTTTCACTCTTAAATTGTTCCAGTATTTCCATGATCTTTTCATACTGTTGTTTGGTCACACGCAGTCTCCCGATTCTGCATGTTGTCTGGACATCACGCCCAAATACCCCCGTCGTGATATCCTCATTGATAAATCCGCAGTCAAACGGATTATGTAAGTGCTTTCTTGCGAAGCTATACATTTCCTTTAGTTCCACATCCATCGCCAGTGATGTATGCGCATATGGCTCCCGCGTCCATAGCTTGATCACACGTGACGGAAGTGTCTGTGTCTTGGACAACACAATATAAACACTGTAATCTTCCTCTTCTGGTTCATACACGTGCAAAGGAATGTCTGTCATAATATTATTTGCATCCATACTAAATCAATCTGTTATTACAGATTATGCTCCATCTCATTTATTGTTCTTAATACTCTCCCGAATCATATCCTTCAGCTTCAGTGCCTCATCCTTCATACGGGAAGATGCCGACCGCGATGTAATCACGATGGACAATAGCCGCAATGCATCCTCGTTTTTTCCAAGTCTGCGCGCTAAATCCGCTAATAGATAGTGGAGTGTATTTTCATCCATTCCCGCCATTGGGAACGTCTCTGATGAGATTGCCTTCAAAAATCCTTCATACGCATTTTTTAAACATTCTCTTTCATCCATATACAGGGAGCGATTTTCCTCCGGTGTGATACCTTCCGGTCTCGCTGCCAGATACTGCCGTTTTCCACGCAGTACCCATGCGTATTTCAGACACGTGTATGCCCGTTCACTGTTTTTCGCTTTTTTCACCATTGCTGTGATCAGCGCCAACTGGTAGCGCGTGATCGCGTCATCATATGTAAAGATATCCTTCTGGATTGCTGGCTCTATACCATTGAACTTCGAACCGATCTGTTCGCTGATATCCCGGATCTGCCGGTTCATCAGCTTGCCAAAATATCTGCCAAGCGCAGAATATCCACACTTCTCGCAAGTAATCACATCATACTTGATTGGATCTATATGATTATAAATCGGTCGAAGATCCGTATCTTTGCTTTCCAGCCGGACCTTTCCAGCTCGCACGCATTTCGTCTTAAATGTCAGATTACAAATCGGGCATTCATAAGTCTTATCAAACAGTGCTTCTTTCTCCAGCTCCTCCGGTGACTTTGTCTCCTTTTGTTCCGCTGCCCCGCGGCGTGCGGCTGCTCCGGAATCATTATCTAATATCTTAGATTCGTCAAAATCACCAAGGCCAAGATTTCCGATTGTGGAAAAAATGCCCATCTCAATCCTCCTCTGCCTAACACCCCTGTTACTTCTCTTATTTGCCCGGCTTGTATGAACTCTTTAATGAGACAATCCGGTTAAATACCAAATGATCTTCTGTCGTATCTTTCTCGTCCACACAGAAATATCCATGACGCAGGAACTGGAACTTATCACCCTTGACAGCCTCTCCCAATGCTGCCTCAAGCTTACAATTCTTTAAAACTGTCAAAGAATTTGGATTGTAGTTCAGGGTACCATCTTCATTGAGTTTTCCCTTTTCTTCATCCACAATATTCTCGTACAGACGAACCTCTGCATCCACTGCACTTTCTGCAGATACCCAGTGGATCGTTCCTTTGACCTTTCTGCCCTCAAAGCCGGAACCACTTCTGGTCTCCGGATCATAGATACAGTGGATCTCCGTTACAACTCCATTTTCATCCTTCTTGTAATCCACGCACTTTACGAAATAAGCACCCTTTAAGCGCACTTCATTTCCAGGGAACAACCGGAAATACTTCTTCGGCGGCTCCTCCATAAAGTCTTCGCGTTCAATATATAACTCTCTTGAGAATGCAACCTGACGCTTGCCAGCAGATTCATCCTCCTGATTGTTATCGATATCAAAATATTCGACCTGACCTTCCGGATAGTTATCAATAATCAGCTTGATTGGATCTAATACCGCCATCATACGGTTTGCCTTCAGACGAAGGTCCTCACGGATACAATACTCAAGCATTGCATAATCCGCAGAGCTCTGTGACTTTGATACACCAACCAGCTCCATAAACATCTTGATGGATTCTCTTGTAAATCCACGTCTCCGAAGTGCAGCGATTGAAACCAGTCTTGGATCATCCCAGCCATCTACGATGCCATCTTCTACCAGCTTCTTGATATAACGCTTTCCAGTCACAACATTGGTCAGATACAGCTTGGAGAACTCAATCTGTCTCGGTGGGTTCTTGTATTCCAGTTCCCGTACAACCCAGTCATAGAGTGGTCTGTGATCCTCAAACTCCAATGTACAGATAGAATGGGTAATTCCCTCCTCGGCATCCTCGATCGGATGTGCAAAATCATACATCGGATAGATGCACCACTTATCACCGGTATTGTGATGTGTCATACGTGCAATACGATAGATAACCGGATCACGCATATTGATATTCGGACTTGCCATATCAATCTTCGCACGCAATACCTTGCTTCCATCCGGATATTCTCCGTTCTTCATACCCTCAAATAATTTCAGGTTTTCCTCTACGCTTCTGTCACGGTATGGGCTGTTCTTGCCCGGTTCCTTCAGTGTTCCACGATACTCGCGGATCTCATCTGCAGACAGATCGCAGACATAGGCTTTTCCTTTCTTGATCAGCTTGATTGCTGCTTCGTACATTGCATCAAAATAATTCGATGCGAAATAAATCTTATCTCCATAATCAGCGCCCAGCCACTTGATATCATCAATGATGGACTGCACATATTCTGTCTTTTCCTTTGTCGGATTCGTATCATCAAACCGGAAATGAAATGTTCCGCCATACTCCTTGGCAAGACCATAGTTTAACAGAATTGATTTGGCATGTCCGATATGCAGATATCCGTTTGGTTCTGGTGGAAAACGGGTTACAACCTCTGTATATCTTCCTTCTGCCAGATCTTTATCTATCTCCTGTTCAATAAAATTCTTTGAAACTGTTGCTTCACCTTCCATGGACGTACTCCTTTTTTTCTAGTATTTCTCTATCATAGCATTGTATATGCATTTCGTCAATTTACTCTTTCGTGTCTGTCGGTGCAGACGCATCCGGTGCCGCACTGTTTTGTGTACCATCTGCAAATACGCTGTCCATCTGGGAATCATAATTTGTCATGATCTTGTTATTGATTTCCATGGAACGCTTCTCATAATCCTCGTGCGCGAGTTCTTTTTCTGATTTCTCCACATAGGCTTCGCCACCACCCATGCTTGTCTGGAAATCACGATTGACTTCCTCTACCAGTGCATTTACCTCTGGTGTAAGAATTGAGCTGTCTACCTTCGGAATCTCGGATGTCTGCTCCAGATCGGATGGATCTGCCTGCTTCTCTGCTTCCTGTACCGTTGGAATCTCACTGCCTGTACTTCCATCGATTACGGCATCTGCCAGTTTCTCATCCGCCGTTTCTGCCTGCGGTGCTTCCAACTCCTCGGAAACCTCTGGCTTATCCAATCCAAGTTTCTGCAAAAGCTCTGGATTCACATCTTTATTTGCATTGGCAAGCTGGGCGATCATATCTTCCGCATCCAGCATCTCTTTGTTCTGCTTATTGATCCGTCCTGCAAAGATTACAAGACATACGACCAGAATTACGATAATCACAGCAGCTCCAACCATAATTCCAATCACAAGTGGATTTGTGAACGGACTCTTCTCTGTCGGAACTTCCACCGGTGCACTTGGTGTTGCCACAGTCGGGGTTGCCGGAACCAGTACTTCCTCTGACACGATCATCGGTACATAGCGTAAAAATGCCTGTTCCTTTGCATCGTACTCATAAAAGCCTTCCTCGCCCTCAACATTGATCGCATAAACAAGATACAAATCCTTATCTGCAATATCATCAGACTGATAAGCAATGACCGAATTGTCTCCAATCTTCAAAGTCGTCTCCTTAAATCCATCCGGAATTGCAACACCATCTGGAACTGCAGTTATAATATAACGGTTATACTGAGAAGAATACTCCTGATATGGAGTAAATACATCCTTTTCCGCATCCATGATAAACCAGTGGTTCTCGCCATCCTCGTCTTTCAGACATACCACCGTGATCTTCTTATTTGGGGACTCGTAAGAAAGTACATCCCAGTCCTTATAAGTTGTCGTACCGGCAGTAAAGCCTTCCGGTGCTTCCAGACCATCCTCGTTCATCACAAATGAATATTCTTTTCCATCGATCGTCGCAACCGGATCTCCGACATCCTCGCCCGCCTGTACATTGATCGTATAAACCTTAACCGCACCATTTTCCGCAGTAACGGTTACCCGTACAGTGTTCTTTCCTTTCTGGATCGAATTGGCACCAGAGACACTTGTTGTCGCGTTGCCATCTGCAGCAGATGCGCTGACAACCACACTTGTAACATCCTCATCCACCTGTAACGAGTATGTCGTACGGTCTGCGGAAAATGCAGGTGTCAATGTACCCGGAGATACCTGCAGACTTGCCAGATCGCAATCTGCCGATCTACCGTCATCCTCTGTCGTCTCAGTTGTCTCTCCAGCCTCTGTTGTTGCATTTCCATTATTGTTATCTCCATTGTTCGATGCGGTTGCAACCGTTACCGTTGCACCTGCATGGGAGATTGATATGGCATTGCCGTTGATATCATAAACATCACTTCCGCTTGTTGTGATACTTCCGCTGCCATTTGCTATGGCGGTAAAGGAAATCGAAAACGAACCCGCAGAGGTTCCACTTGCCGTTACCGTTCCGCCGCCGCCATTGACGATGGCGCTTCCACTTGCGGAATTATATTGCAGCACACTCGAATTGTAGGACACATAGATCGTGTATGCGGAAATATCCGAGCCACTGACGGATATCGTTGCAGTAACGTTATTTCCCACACTCACGGTGCTTGCGCTCAATGCAATCACTACATTTGCCGCCTGTGCATCGATCTTTCCAAATTGCAGGCATAAAATGAATGCCGTTAAAATTGCCAGTCCACGTTTCAAAAATTGTTTCATGATAGTCCTCCTGCTTCTTCCTGTCGTTTCTCATGTATGTTACTGGATTGTCTCCAATCCAACAATATGCCGCTGTATCTTGACGATATCCAACGCGGTTACTTTTCCATCTCCATTGATATCCGCGATTGCAAGCACATCACTGTTTAACGCGTCCAGACCAACAATCAGACGCTGCAGCTTGACAATATCCAAAGCTGTGATCTTGCCATCACCGTTCAGGTCGCCCTTCTTGCCACCCGCAGACGGTGTCGTTGGGTTGTTCGTTGCCGTGCCCCGCACGACTGTTAATTTATAGGTTCTGGTCGCACCACTCTGCGCCGTCACCACAAGGCTGATCACGTTTGTTCCCTGTGACAGGCTCACCGTTCCTGCGCCGCTCACACGGGCATTCTTATTCACCGGTGTTGCTGTGATATTGATCTTATCTACGGAAGCGGACACGATCAGAGAATAATCCGTCGTATTGTTCACCGCATAGGACGGTGTCAGTCCGTATCCCGCAATGGAAAGCGTTTTGAGCCAATTATTTGGATTTCCGGAATCCGCAGGTTTTGAAACTGCCTGTGACGGCAGGCTGGAATAAACCGGAATCTCAAACATCATCGAAGAGTTGAGCAGATTATTGTTTTTATATGCATTGTAGCTTGTCAGGCACTCCGTTGCCGGTGACTGGATATTCGTCATGTACTGATGACTGAACAGACTGCTCTTGTTTGTCACGTTAAATTTCTGTGTATATAACGTATTCTGTCCGACATTGATATACGATGCACCGAGATACTGTGCACCGCCAACGATAGACTTTGCTGCGGTGTTCCACGGACGTCCATATGAACCGCTTCCGGCCGCCCATTGCAAGCCCTTTACCGCTGCATTGCCATTTGGCGTGTCAAATGCTCCAATGTTGTAGAAGTTATAAATGCCCGGATATGAGGAATTCGTTCCAGAACATGCAGTTCCAATCGTAGAACCCATCTCCAGACGGATACGGCTCGCAATATGATATGGGCTGACACCGGACTGTGCCGCTGCCTCCATAATGATCTGTGCATAGGTGCGGCTGTCACCTGCCGGTTTTGTCTGCGACATAAAGGTCCCCTTCAAAATTGCTTCCACACCAGTCTCATTCTGTACGCCCTGCTGATAAGACAGGCTCTCAAATGCAAAAATATAATTTTCATACAAGTATGTACGTGGGTCCATATAATAAGCAACCAGTTCATCCGATGCCGCAAACCATGTCTTTCCATCGAAGGAACTCCATGTGTCCGTTGCAATGTTATAGCCGATTGTCGTCGATCTCCAGTTATAATGCGGATACGAGCTTGTTCCATAGATCAGATTCTTGACCTGCCCGGATTTGGATACCTCATTAGCTACAAGTGTATTCCAATCCACTCCGGTCTGAACCGCCCGAAATTCCCAGTTTGGGTATTTCTCATGGATGGCACGCAAATAAGGCTTATAGCTGTCCGGGAACCCCTGCGCCGAAAGCTTTGCCTCAAAATCAGCATCCCCACTCGGTGTCGAAGGTGTCGGTGCTGCACCAGCCACCACGTATTGGGAACTCACATATCCAGTATAGCTGCCCCCATTATAGGTGAGCGTTACCTTATACCAGCTGGAATTGGATGTATCCTGTATCGTCAGTGCCTGTCCACCATTTAAATAAATTGTATTTCCATTGGAATCTTTTATCGGCGTACCACCGGGTGTCTCACGAAAATAAACCCCAGTTACACCAGATTTTATAGAACCTTCCGTTGCTGCTGACGCATGCAAAACGGGTATATATTGAAAAAGCAGAACAACCATACAGATTGCCACTACCGTTGCTATCCATCGTTTTTTTGTCATCAAACCACACCTTTTCTGAATTTGAGCCTAGTTATACAAGGGTAGTATAACACAATATATTGATGGTTGCAGTAATTTTTTGGCTTTTTTTGTGATTTTTCACAGAATTTTCTGAATTTTTAAGTAAAAAAAGAAAGCTGGTAACGGGAATCGAACCCGTGACCTCCGCACTACCAATGCGACGCTCTACCGACTGAGCCATACCAGCTTGCTTTATTTATGCAAAGCACAAATGAGATAATACTTTATTTATAGTTTTCTGTCAAGGGGCAATCTTATTTCCTTGATAATTTCCCACGGATACGCTGCAATGCATTGTCAATCGACTTCTCTGTCTTTCCGAGCTGTTCTGCGATCTCCTCGTAGGAAAGTCCCTGCATATACAGCTTTAACACCTGCTGTTCAAGCTTGCTAAGCTCTTTTTTGATACGAGCATTCCGATCTTCGATCTGTTCGCGTGCAATCAATAGCTTCTCCGGGTCTTCTTCCCGGCTTGTGGAAAGACGTTCCTCCAGCATGAAGTTGTCACCCTCCTCGCTGTTCATATACAACGATACATAGGAATTTAACGGCACATGCTTCTTGCGGTTCGAGTTTGTGATTGCATTCTGAATCTGTCTGCGGATACAGACACTGGCAAAGGTGGAAAAGCTGGCTGCCTTGTCCGGGCTGTAATCCCGGATTGCCTTAAAAAGCCCAATCATCCCCTCCTGCGCCAGATCCTCGGTTTCCGCGCCGATCAGATAGACTGTACGCACTTCCCGTTTGACCAGATATCCATACTTCTGCAGCAGAAACTCCGTTGCCTCATCCTCGCCAGCCCGTCCAAGCGCAAGTATTTGATTGTCGTCCATCTTTGTATAATCCAACGCTTCTTCTCCGTATTTTTACTGCATTCTCTGCCGCACAACCTCATAGGCAAGCACGCCGGCTGCCACGGATGCATTCAACGAATCTATATCGCCCTTCATCGGGATCGATACAACATAATCACATTTTTCTTTAACAAGACGGCTCACACCGCTTCCCTCGTTTCCAATCACCAGTCCGATCGGTCCGGTCAGGTTCGCCCGGTACATCACCTCACCGCCCATATCAGCGCAGGCAAACCATAGGCCTTTTTCCTTTAGTTCTTCGATTGTCTTGGCAATATTTGTCACCTTGGCAACTGGTGTATAGTGGATTGCACCTGCCGAAGCCTTGACTACCGTTGCAGTCAGTCCGACTGCCCGGCGCTTCGGAATGATCACGCCATGTGCCCCACACAGATTTGCAGTACGGATAATCGCACCTAAGTTATGCGGATCCTCAATCTCATCTAAAATAAAGATAAACGGATCCTCGCCCTTTTCCTTTGCTTTTTCTAAGATATCATCCACTTCCGCATATGAAAATGCCGCTGTAATTGCCATCACACCCTGATGCTTCCGGTCTGGAGACATCTGATCAAGCTTTTCCTTGCTCACAAAATTTACGATCACATCTTTTTTCTTCGCATCACGTAAGATGGATGAAATCACGCCATCGCGCAGACCATCCTGAATATACAGCTTGTCGATTGTTTTTCCGGCACGAAACGCCTCTAACACCGCATTTCTGCCTTCAATCATATGGTCGTCCTGCGGTTCCTGTTCATTTATAATATTCTTATTCTCACTCATCTTTGTTTTCCTTCATCATACTTATGATTCTTTACTCTCAAGATACTGCCGGATCATACCATCCACAAAATATTGCAGCCGGTCCATATCTCCCTTCAGATACAGATATCCATACAGTGCCTCTAAACCGGTCGCTTTACGGTACTGTCCCATCGTGGCATTCTTTGCCTTGGAATGGGTATTCGTATTTCTGCCACGCTTGTAGACATCCAGCTCATCCTCTGACAGTTCTTCCATGATCTGGTCGATATAATCTGCCTGATTCACCGCCTTAACGATCTTGCTGACCTCCACATGATACTTATGCGGCTGCATATTGGAATGTGTGACAAAATATTTCTTCACAAGCAGATCCAATATACTGTCACCCATATACGCAAGCGCAAGTGGCGAGTACTGATATGCATTTACCTGTTCGGTCTTTACGCTCTCTTCCATCTTACACCTTCTCTGGTATCCTCCAGAATGATTCCCTTCTCTGTGAGCAGATCACGGATTTCATCCGCTCTCGCAAAGTTCTTTGCCTTTCTGGCTGCCTGACGTTCCTCGATCAGATTCTCGATCTCCTCGTCTAAAAGCACCTCCTGCTCCTTGATATCAATACCAAGAATATCCATCAGCTGCTTCATCGTATCATAGATCTTCTGTGCAAATGCCTTGCTTGCTACACCAGCCTCGACATTTGTATTTGCAAATTTTACAAGCTCAAAGATAACAGAAATCGCATCGGCTGTATTTAAGTCATCTTCCATCGCATCTTCATAGCGCTTTACAAACGCTGGAATCTCCTCTGCCAGCTTTGTCTCTGCCTCGGTCATATCTGCAACTGTACTGTTGTTGATTGCTTCCTCTACCTTTGATGCTGATGTGCGGATTCTGTCCAGTCCGTTCTTAGAGCTTTCCACAAGCTCTGATGAGAAATTAAGCGGACTTCTGTAATGTGCGGAAAGCATGAAGAAACGGATGACCTGCAGATCGTACTTTTCTCCAATCTCTCTTACCGTGAAGAAGTTTCCAAGTGACTTGGACATCTTCTCGTTGTTAATCTTCAAAAATCCATTGTGCATCCAGTACCGTGCAAACTCTGTATCATTGGCTGCCTCACTCTGCGCGATCTCATTCTCATGATGTGGGAAGATCAAATCCTCTCCACCGGCATGAATATCAATGACATCGCCAATATACTTCTTCGACATAACCGAACACTCCAGATGCCAGCCTGGTCTTCCATCGCCCCAAGGAGATGGCCATGATGGCTCGCCTTCCTTCTTCGGCTTCCAGAGTACAAAATCAAGCGGATCTTCCTTCTCATCCTCACCGGATACAAGAAGTTCACGGTTTCCGGCACGCAGATCGTCAATATTCTTCTTAGAAAGCTTACCATAATCAGAGAACTTTCTCGTACGGAAATATACGGTTCCATTTACTTCGTATGCATAGCCCTTCTCAATCAGCGTCTCTACCATTGCGATCATGTCCGGGATTTCCTTCGTTGCCTGCGGATGTGTCGTTGCTTCTTCTACATGAAGCGCTGCCATATCCTTCTTGCACTCTGCGATGTAGCGCTCGGAAATCACAGACGCATCCACACCTTCTTCATTCGCGCGCTTGATGATCTTGTCATCGACATCGGTAAAGTTTGACACATAGTTTACTTCATAGCCCTTGTACTCAAAATATCTGCGCAATGTATCAAACACGATCATCGGTCTTGCATTTCCGATGTGAATATAGTCATATACGGTTGGTCCACAGACATAGATACCTACCTTGCCCTCGTTGATCGGATGAAATTCATCCTTATGTCTGGTGAGTGTATTAAAAATCTTCATACCTGTTTGTTCCTCCTGCGATCGTTCCATTTTTCTTTTTCAAATATGTCATGCAATCCGCGGTTTGTCAAGCAAAAGCTTAGTGTGCAAACTGTGAATTGTACAGATTCGTGTAGAAGCCATTCTGTGCCATAAGCTGGTCGTGGTTTCCCTTCTCGATGATATTTCCATCCTTCATAACTAAGATTACATCTGCCTCGCGGATTGTTGACAATCTGTGTGCAACAATAAAGCTCGTTCTGCCCTGCATCATACGGTTAAATGCCTTCTGGATCCGGATCTCCGTACGTGTATCAATGGAAGAAGTCGCCTCATCTAATATAAGCATCGGCGGCAATAACAGCATCACCCGTGTGATACACAAAAGCTGTTTCTGACCCTGTGAAAGATTGCCGCCATCCTCAGCGATCACCGTGTCATAGCCCTGTGGCAGACGGCGGATGAAGCTGTCAGAATGTGCAAGCTTCGCTGCCTGTACGATCTCCTCATCGGTAGCATCCGGCTTTCCGTATGCAATGTTCTCACGGATCGTACCGCTCTTTAACCATGTCTCCTGCAATACCATACCATAATTCTGGCGCAGGCTGTCTCTTGTCATATCCCGGATATCTGTACCATCAACCGAGATGGAACCGGTATCCACATCGTAAAACCGCATCAGCAGATTGATAAGTGTACTCTTTCCACATCCGGTTGGTCCGACGATTGCCACACGCATACCCGGCTTTACAGAGAGGTTCAGATTCGTGATAAGTGTCTTATCTTTCACATAGGAGAAATTCACATCCTTAATCTCGATTGCACCCTTCGTATCCGTTAATACATGGGCGTTCTCCTTCTCCGGTACCTGTGGTGTCTCATCCAGAAGCTCAAACACACGACCGGCACAAGCCATCGCATTCTGAAGCTCGGTGATGACGTTTGATATCTCGTTAAATGGTTTTGTATACTGGTTCGCATAACTGAGGAAGCATGTAAGCTGTCCAACAGTAAATCCGGTCATAATCGCGGAAATGGCACCGATGATACCGACTGCCGCATATACAAGGTTGTTGACAAATCTCGTACATGGATTGACCAGTGACGAATAAAACGTTGCTGACATGCTGTCCTTCTCCAGACGATTATTGATCTCCTCGAAGCGATCGAGTGCATCATCCTCATAGCCAAATGCCTGCACGATCTTCTGCTGTCCGACCATCTCGTCGACCAGTGCTGTGATCTCACCACGTGTCTCTGACTGCTGGTGGAACAGATGATACGTACGCTTCGCAATAAACGATGCCACAAACAGGGAAAGTGGCGTCAATACAATTACAACCAGCGCGATTGGTACATTTACAGCTATCATAAATCCAAGCGTTGCAAGAATCGTTACGATTCCGGTGAACAGCTGTGTAAATCCCATCAGAAGTCCGTCTGCAAACTGATCGATATCTGACACGATACGGCTCACAATATCGCCATGTTTGTGCGAATCAATATAAGAAAGCGGAAGCTCCTCCATATGATTAAACACTTCGATGCGGATATCCCGCACAACGGAATACGTGATATGATTGTTAATAATATTCATAAACCACTGTGAAATCACTGTCACAACGGTTACCATCAAAAATGTATAGATGATGTCCTTGATTCCATCGAAATCAACCAGACCTTTTCCGACGATTAAGTCGATTGCATCACCGGTCAGAATCGGTGCATACAAGGTAGAGGCAACAGTGATCATCGCACAGACAAACGAAAGGATGACCAGAATACGGTATTTCTTGATGTGTGTCAATACACGCTTCAACACAGCTTTATCAAAGCCCTGCAGCTTCTTTTTCTTATCCTTAGACATCTGCCTTCACCTCCTTGTTCTGGGATGCGTAGATCTCCTGATATACCGGACAATCCTTCATCAATGTATCATGATTGCCAATGCCTGCGATCTTACCATCGTCCAAAACGACGATTTTATCTGCATACATAATGGATGATGCACGCTGCGATACAAGGAATACGGTTGTGTGATCGGTCTTCTCCTTGATTGCTTTCCGGAGAGCGGCATCCGTCGCATAGTCAAGTGCGGAAGAACTGTCATCAAGAATCAGGATCTCCGGCTTTTTCACAAGCGCACGCGCGATCGTCAGTCTCTGCTTCTGTCCACCGGACAGGTTCTTACCACCCTGGTTCAGCATAAACCCGATACCTCCGTCCTTCTGCTGCACAAAATCCTCCGCCTGTGCAATCGAAAGCGCTTCCTCGATCTCCTCGTTCGTTGCATCTTCCTTGCCCCAGCGGATATTATCCGCGATCGTTCCGGAGAACAGCACTGCCTTCTGTGGAACGACACCAATCTTTTCAATCAACTGTTCCTTCGGATATTCTTTTACATCCACACCGTCGATCTTGATGCTTCCCTGCGTACAGTCATAGAAACGTGGGATCAGATTCACAAGTGTGGACTTACCAGAGCCGGTACCTCCGATAATACCAATCGTCTCGCCACGTTTTACCTTCAGCGATAAGCCCTCGATAGAAGATTCCTTTGCCTCCGCATACGTGAGACCTGCATCGACAAACTCCACCTTCGGAATCGCTGTACCGCCGGCTGCTTCCACGGGTGCAGTCTCATATATCTGGCTGCTTGTCGTCTCGAAGATCGCACCGAGACGGTTCGCACAGGCAACTGCCTTTGTCTCTGTAATAATCAGATTTGCAAGCTTCACAAGCTCAATCAGAATCTGTGACATGTAGTTTACAAGCGCATATACTTGTCCCTGCTTTAAAATACCGAGATCTACCTGCTTTGCGCCGCCCCAGATCAGGGCTACAATCGACAGGTTAATGACTGCGTAGGTCAGCGGATTTAAGAAAGAAGAAATCTTTCCGACGAAAAGCTGTCCTTTCGTCAGCGCTTCCGTTACCTCGGCAAACTCCTCTTTTTCCTTCTTCTCCTGATTAAATGCACGGATGACACGCACACCGGACAGATTCTCTCTGGATTTCAATGTCACTGTGTCAAGCTTGCTCTGTACTTTCTTATACAAAGGAATCGAAACAAGCATAATTCCAAATACGATCACAATCAGAACCGGAAGCGTAATGAAGAACACACGCGACGCCTTCGCATTGACCGTAAATGCCATGATCGTTGCACCGAACACAATAAACGGGGAGCGCATAAACAGACGCAGGAACATATTGATTCCTGTCTGTACCTGATTGACATCACTCGTCATACGCGTGATGAGTGTCGCACTGCCGAGCCTATCAATCTCCGTATAGGAAAGTGTCTCTATATGCTTGAACAGATCATACCGGATTTCCTTTCCGATTCCCATTGCCGTCTTCGCTGAAAAATACTGCGCTGTGATGGAACATCCAAGTCCAATTACGCCGAGTCCAACCATGACAAATGCCATCTTATAAATATATGGCTTGTCATTTCCTGCAATACCATTATCAATGATTGCCGCCATAACGAGCGGTACCAAAAGCTCAAAGGCCGCTTCTAACATCTTGAATAATGGTGCTAAAATTGCTTTCCATTTGTAATTCTTGAAATATTGTAATACTTGTTTCACGTTTCTTTCCTTTTCTCTTTCCCTTATTTTATAGTTGACCTATGATACAAATTCCCTTAAACTATTATAGACAAGGATTTTTCTTTTTCAATACAAAATCAAAAAAATGTAAAGGAGATTCATACTATGGACGATAAAAACAGATCATTTTCAACCGATAATACCGACGACGATGACTATGTAGACATGGTGTTAGATGATGGCACAGAGCTTCATTGCAGTGTCATTGCCATCTTCCCAGTCGAAGGTCAACAGTATATCGCATTGCTTCCGGACAAAGTCGTAGAAGGCTACGAAGAAGACGACGTCTTCCTCTACCGTTACACAGAGAAGGAAGGCGACGACGTCGAACTTGGCATGATCGATTCCGAAGAGGAATACGAGATCGTTGCCGATGCGTTCGACGAGCTTTTAGACAACGAAGCCTACGAAGATATGTAAGCTTCTCTATTCTGTAAGGTCATAGATTTCCACTGTCTGTATTTCAAACTGGAAGCTGTAAATGTATGACCACTGCGTCGTTCCGTTCAGACACAGATCGACATTTCCATAAAATGTACAATTATCATTTGCATCCAATGAAAATCCATCTACTGTCACACCGTAGATGGATGTTTCTTTGTCTGACAGTTCTTTCATCCGCAGACAACTGTCAATTACCATCTGCCGCACATCATCGAGCGTCGTTTCTTTCTTCACAAGAGCATCTGTGAGCGTAATTTTCTTATCCTGAATCCGGTCATAATTGTAGCTTGCAATATCTCCATAGCCGCCGACGAGCGGATACTCGACATAGCGAACAACCGCTTGTAAATACTGATTCGTGCTATATTCCGTTGTGTGGATCTCCGGGATGATCTCTTTTCCATCTTTGTCTTTCTCATAAATTGCTCCCGGTCCATCCATGATGTCCTGATTCAATTCTTCGATTACCGTACTGTCATGTGTCGATGTAAATTGCGGAAGTTCAATCGCATGTCCGTCCAGTTCCGTATGTATTGCATAGGTCAGGGAAGAATCCTCCGATGCATAATTTACCGCTTCGGTTGTCTCTTCCTTTGCTGCACAGCCAATCAGGCACAGACAGCTTCCAATCGCCGCAAGCACCATAACCAGTTTTCCCTTTTTTAAGATTCCTTTTGCCATGTAATATCCTCCACAAACCGGCTCTTATCTTTCGCCTTGCCCGCGATTGTTCTCGGTACATAGATATGCAGCGCATGTCTTGCCCGCGTCATCGCCACATAAAACATCCGCCGTTCCTCTTCGAGTTCCGCTACCGTTTTTGCCTTTTTATACGGCGTAATCTCTTCCACTGCATCAAGAATGTACACCGTGTCAAATTCCAATCCCTTCGCACTGTGCATCGTCATAAGATTGACACCCTTCCGCATCCGGTTCTTCTCCTGCTGTCTCGCAAGCTGCTCTTTGTATTCATCTATAAATGTAAAAAGCTCCGCGTAGCTTTCCATATCTTTAATCATATATCCAAATTCATCTAAAACTTCATACATCTCCGATGCATCAAGCTGGCGGTATTCCGCGTAATCCTTAATATACGTGTCATAACCGATAAAATTCCGTATGAAATTGAGTGCCGGATACGGGCGCAGCTTCCGAAGCATCTTTACATCTGCCATCAGCTTATCCAGATTCTCGACGACGGACTCCTTATTGCGGAGCCGAAACCGCAGCTTATCATAATCAACCGGATCTTCAAGCAAGGCGTCCCGGCTGATATAGCGCGACGGTTTATTTATGATTCTTAAAAATGTCGCCCGCGAGGTATCGCCCATCGCAATCCGCATATAATCCAGCACATACCGCACTGCAAAATGGTCAAACAGATTCGGCAATGCATCACTCAACGTATATGGGATATTATATTGATTGAGCTTATAGGCAAGCCGACGCGGCTGTAAATTTGTCCGGTACAACACCGCTTGTTTTTCATATGCGATTCCAGCCTGATACTGTTCCCGAATACGCCGTATGATACACTCGTTTTCCTCCGCCTCATCCTTCACGGTATGCATCTGTACAATCCCAGGTTCTTTTGAAACTGCTTTTAACTGCTTCTTATATCGCGTCTGGTTCTTCTCAATTACCTGCGTTGCCGCCTGCACGATCCGGTAATCGGAGCGGTAATTTTGTCCGAGGTACACAATCTCACAACTTGAAAAATCCTTGCGAAACTGCTGCATGATCTCTGGTCTTGCGCCCCGGAATCCATAGACGGACTGGTCATCGTCTCCGACGATACATGCATTTTGCCGTGGATTTGCCAGCATCCGAAAAATCTCATACTGAATCCGGTTGCTGTCCTGAAACTCATCTACCATGATATATGGAAACAAACTTCTACATTTATCCAAAATATCCGGTCGCGCTGTTAATAGTTCATAGCAAAGTACCATCATATCGTCAAAATCGATCAGCTTCCTGCGTTTTAACTCTGCATCCAGCCGTCGGTACAATTCCCGGAATGCATGTTCTGGCATATCCTTACTGTAATAATTTTCCACATCCATCATGTCGCATTTGACAAGGCTTACCTGTGAAACAATACTGCTTACAATCTCTTCCTTGTTCTCGTAGCTCAGCTCCATCGTATGTAAAATCTGCTCGATAATCCCCCGCTTTTCTTCCTCGGAAATCACACGCAGCATGGATTGCCCATATGCAGTTTTTAAAATCCAATAAAATATGGAATGAAAGGTTCCAAATCGAACCGGATATTCCTTTCCGGGTGTCATCGCACGAAAGCGTTGCTGCATCTCCCCTGCGGCTGCCCGTGTAAAGGTTATAACAAGAATATCTGCGGGTGAAACACCCGCAGATTCTATCAGATACTTGATTCGTTTTGTAATTACAGTTGTCTTCCCGGAGCCCGGTCCTGCAATCACCATCATAGGTCCATCCACATGCGAAACCGCCTCGGATTGTGCCTCGTTTAATTTCATACTATGCATTCGCTCCACAGCACTTCTTATACTTCTTTCCGCTTCCGCAAGGACATGGATCGTTACGTCCAACCTTTGGCGGCTTTACGATTGTCTTGGAAGACTTCTGGATCTTGTACAGTTCCTTTCTTCTCTCAGGAGTCAGGATCTTATCCCACTGTGGAAGTGTATACAACCACTCTGCGTTGCAGTCTACCATGTTCATATAAAGCTTCTCTGGATCATAACCAAGCGCTACCTGTGAATCTTCTTCCAGCTCATCGACCTTGTTTGGCACGATCAGACTGTCCTCGATACCATCCAGAAATCCGATCATCAGCTCAATGCTCATATCGTACTTCTCAGCCAGTTCTTTGACTGTACCGCCCTCGATCTCAACCGGATTCTCAAGAATCTTCTCATAGATTGCCTTTTCTCTCTGGAAATAATCAAGCCAAAACTCCTTTCCTTCTGGAGTTCTGTCATCAAGACTATATGCATGCTCACGCCATTCTGTTAATAAACTCATAACCGTACCTACACAGTGTTATCCTGTGTTTTCCTTTCATTTTTTCATCCAATCTAGTATAGCAAACCAGTCTTTATTTTTCAAGACCGATTCTTTTTGTGATTTTGCAGAACCTTTCCCAGCCAAAGCACCACATAAATGAGTATCGGTACTATAATCACCAGCGCCAGACTCGGCATAAAATATTTGCTGCCCGTCACGCCGGTCACGATCACCAATACGATCAGTGCAAAGATCACAACCAGTCCCACCCACGCCATTACACGTAAAATCGGGCGTCTGCGTATACTTTGTTCATACGTTTCTGTCTTTTTTTCTTCCATGCTCTCTCCATCGCCGCAGCGTTTTGCTTATTCATATCGAAGTGCATCGATTGGATTCAGGTTCGATGCCTTCACCGATGGTATAAATCCAAACACAATTCCAATCACCATAGAGAAGATTACTGAGATTGCAATCGCTGCTCCGCTGATTGCAACCGGAACTGATGCAACATCAGAAATCAGATATGCAAGTCCCACGCCAGCGCCAACTCCGATGATACCACCCATGCTTGTAAGCACAGCTGCCTCTGTCAGGAACTGCATCAAAATCACTGATTTTCTAGCTCCTAACGCTTTCTTCAGACCTATCTCTCTCGTACGTTCTGTCACAGATACCAGCATGATATTCATAACGCCGATACCACCAACAAGAAGGGAGATACTTGCAATCCAGATCAACTGCTGACTTGTAGATGCACTGACCTCCTGCATTGCCTTCGCTTTCTCAAGCAGATCTTCACTCTTATATTTGAACGAAGCTCCACTGTCCTCCTTTGAATCAGAACCATTTTCATTGCTTGTTGCAGGCATATAGTTGTTCATAATATCCGCCGTTTTCTTTCCTGCATTTGTCATGGCATCCGTGCCCGCCGGCTTGACAACCAAGTTATATGGCTCATCAAACGAGAAGATCAAAGGCCAGTTGACATCTGTGATAAACACCTGACCGGAGGATGTATTTCCATAGTAAGTATACCAGTCATTTATATTGGTAACCTTTGGGGTAAATCCATCGATCTGCTCAACAACCCCGACAATGATAAACGGCTCACCCTTGATCTCTAAAGTCTTGCCGATCGGATTCTCACTGGCAAACAATGTATTTGCTGCCACATTGTCAAGAATTACGGATTTTGTACATTCATCCCAATCCTTGCTGCCAAACAACCGCCCCGTCTGCACAGTATATCCCATCACACTGAAATAATCTTTATCTACACCATAGACCGGGGCATTGCCCAGATCCTTTGTTCCACTGTTGATGCCCTCATAGAGCGCGCCATAGCGATAAGATGCAACAGCCGTTACCTCATCCACTGCCAGAATCTCATTTTTAATATCATCTGTGACCATCGGCATATTCTCCGGTGTGGAAGAATCGCCAGACGTATAGGTCCATTCACCCTGATACAATTTTACATTTACAATGTTATTTCCTGAGCCGACCAGATTCTCCTTGATCTGCTCACTGGTTCCCTTGATTGTTGATACGATCGCGATAATTGCCGCAATACCAATGATAATACCAAGCATGGTAAGAAGGGAACGCATCTTATGTGCCCAGATACCCTGAAACGATAATCTTATATTCTCTAACATAGACTGTTTTCCTTTCTTATCAATTATAAAGCTCGTCGAGCGGCTTCTGGACTGTCCTGACGCCTTCTACCGCCTCATCGAGATACGGAAATGCAATGTAATCCTGCATCGTCAGACCACCAAGTACCAAAACAGCGTCTCCGGATGTCTTATTTCCAACCTTGATGTAGGTCTTCTTCAGCTTTCCATCAACATCCTTCATGACATAGTAATTGCTTCCTTCCTGCTTCATGAATGCCTTCGAAAGATAAAATCCCTCGCTGCTTTCCTCCGTGCCTGAACCAAGCGTGATTTCCATATACATATTCTGACTGACATCCGATGCATCATTCAAAGCGATTTTCATCGGATAATAGGTTTCTGTCTTTGCACTGTAATTACTATTTCCTTCTGCCGGGAATGTTGAAATCTCCGTAATCGTACCTTCGTAATTCATGCCGGTATCATAACAATACATAGATACCGTATCTCCAACCTTCACGGTTGACATTGCAAGCTCTCCAATCTGACTTTCCACCAGATACCCATCCGCTGCACTGACAACAAGAACCGGATTCCCGCTTGAAGCAGCCTCATCTGCAGTTGTTACACTCTTGATCACACCATCAAAATTCGCAAGCACTTCTCCGGTTGAGTTCTGCATCTCTTCCATCTGAAGCTTAACCTGTGCGATCTCGTACTGCGTCTGCATGGATTTGATTTCCTGTTCTTTTTGCGCAATCTGTTTTTTAAGTTCTTCCCGTGTCGGAGGTACATCCACATCCGGATTAGTATCTGCATCCGGCTTCGGTGCATCAGATCCCGTTGCAACCGGAGCTGCCGGTGCCTCTGTAGTCGGAATATCCTCTAACGGCGTTGTTGCCTTTAGCTTCTCCAATTCCCGCTGTGCGTCAATAATTGATACCCGTGACAATTCCAGCTCGGATTTATGCAGATTAAGCTGCAGATCATTTGCTGTTGTATCGTAGACAAGCAGAACATCGCCTGCTTTCACAGTCTGTCCCTCTTTGACTTTAATCTCCGAAACCGCCTGTGTCTTACCAACATAGACCTTCTGTTCCGAATTCACAGTCACATTTCCACCAAGTGTACCGTTGTCCCACATGCTTGAAGCATCATATCCAATCTCACTTACCGCATATACCCCGGCAGTCTTACTGTTCTGATTCTTCTGCTTCAGTATCCGGAGTGCTGCATAAATACCTCCGAGCACAACAACACAGGAGAGAATGATGATAATAATCTTCTTCGTCTTATTCATATGCTTCACCCCCGGTCATAGCTTCCTGTACCAGTTCCGGAGCCGGTGTCACCGCTGACGGTACGCCCTGCATCTCTGGCGTTTCCTCAGCCGGTCTTGCATCTCCTTCATACAACTCACCATCAATAATTCTTACCACACGATCTGCATAAGACGCAATCTCGTCAGAGTGTGTGATCATAATGATTGTCACGCCCTGCTTATGCAAAGTATCGAACAATTCCATAACCTGTAACCCGGATTTGGAATCAAGTGCACCGGTCGGCTCATCAGCAAGCAGGATTTTCGGATCCGCAACCATCGCACGCGCAATTGCCACACGCTGTTTTTGTCCACCGGAAAGCTGTGTCGGCTTGAAGCTGACACGATCTGCCAGATCAACCATCTCCAGCATTTCTTTTGCCTTCTGCTTCCGCTTCTTAATCGGCACCTTCGCATACTGTAGCGGAAGTGCCACATTGTCAAGTGCACTCTGCCGTGGCAGTAAGTTGAAATTCTGAAATACAAAACCAATTTTCTGGTTTCGCACCTCGGAAAGCTCTTTGTCCTTACATTTCTCAATCTCCACATCATCAAGCAGATATGTTCCGGACGTTGGTTTATCAATACACCCGATGATATTCATGAGTGTGGATTTACCGGAACCGGACGGTCCCATGATTGCCACATACTCTCCTTCTTCCACACAGAGATTGATGTCTTTCAATACCGGTACTTCCATCGTACCCTGAATATAATTCTTATAGATGTTTTTTAATTCAAGTAACACTATTGCACCTCCCCGCTGTCTGGTACAAACTCTTCCTGTGGTGCAATCTCATCTACAGATCCTTCTGTATTTAAGTCATATGCTTCTGTATCATTACTATCGGCATCTCCACCAGTAGCATTATCGTAAGAACCATCGTCCGAAATGCCAGTATCATCCGTCACAACATCCTCATAGTTATGTGTTACTTTCATGCCTTCTTTTACACGCTCTTCCGGATATGCAATATAATCGTCTTCTGTAAGTCCGGACACAATCTCATACCGCATCATATTCTCGTCGTATTCACCAAGCTCCACCTTACGCTTTTCGATATAACCCTTGGCATTTTCTGCCCAGACATAAGCACCATCATCTTCCTGCATGATATAATATTCATCCAGCCACAGACCTTCCTTCACGTCACCCTGTCCATAGTCTGCTTCCACATAGACATGCTGACCGAGCATCAGACCATCCGTGCTGTCCAGGCTGATATAAAATGGATACTTTGTTGCTGTTGTTCCTGAACTCATATAATAATCATTGTTGTTTCCATTGTCCGGATGTTCGAGATCAATCTTCGTTACAGTACCTGTCCAGGTTGAATCATCCACTCTGGAACGTATAATCATGCTCTGTCCCTCTGACATACTGCGGACTGTCAGTTCGCTTGCGGTTGCCTTGATTCGGTAATCGCCCTTTGCCATAATTGTGATATACGCGTTGCTTGTCGAATCTGAACCATTATCCAAATTACTATTGCTGCTATCATCATCCGAGCTGCTTGTCGAATTGTTCTCATTGATTGTCTTGATGATACCATCCATCGGTGCAACAACCTTTGTATTCTCCATAGAAAGCTTCTGACGATCAATCTCCAGCTGCTTTGCACTTGCATCATAGTTGGCCTGATTGACCTGTGCCTGCAGATTCTGGATCTGTGCGCTGTAGCTTAACTGCTCCTCCGCTGGTGCCGCCGCCTTCTCTGCCGTAAGCGATGCAATCTGTTGATTCAGTGTCGCAATGTTATTGTTGATGCTTGTAAGCTCCAGCTCCAACTGACGAAGCTGCAACTCCATGGACTCGGTATCGTACTCAAACAGTACGTCACCTGCCTTGACTTCATCTTCTTCCTTCACATACAATTCCTTGACTTTCTTGTCACTGTCACGGTTTACACCCTTGACCTCCTGTGACTCAACCGTTCCCATATAGCGGCTTTCTGTCAGGTCATATCCTCCATTTAAGTCGGATATCTTTGTTGCATATACCAACTCTTCGTTCGATGCCTTTTTATTATGCAGAACATAATAAATTGCTCCGGCTGCGCCTGCAAGAACAAGCAGTACTACAATTAAAATGATGATTCCCTTTTTCTTCATTTCCATACCTCTTACTTTTCTTTTTTTATCAGGTGAAACCAATCCTGTATATGCTTTTCATATCCGAGATTCCCCGGCTTATAGAATGTTCTCCCTACTAACTGATCCGGCAGATACTGCTGCTCCACATAATGATTCTCATAGTCATGTGCATACTTGTATCCAACGTTGCCAAGCTTTTCCGCCCCGGAATAATGCGCATCCCGGAGATAGACCGGCACCTGACAGTTTCCAACCTCTTTGACTGCCTGCATCGCATCGAAAATCGCATTGACTACCGCATTGCTCTTCGGTGCACATGCCACATAGGTTGCCGCCTGCGCCAATATGATCTGCGCCTCTGGCATACCAACACGTTCCACTGCCTGTGCACATGCGGTTGCCACCTGTATTGCCTGCGGGTCTGCGTTGCCGACATCCTCACTGGCACAAATCATAATTCTTCTGGCGATAAATGTCACGCTCTCCCCTGCGTATAACATCTTTGCCAGATAATACACGGCGGCATCCGGATCGGAACCGCGCATGCTTTTTATAAACGCGGAAATAATGTCATAGTGGTTATCTCCGTCTTTATCATATCGTATGGAGCGCCGCTGAATGCACTCCTCCGCCACAGGAAGATCTATCACAATCTTCCCCGTCTCCGGATTCCGCTCGGTCGACAGGATGCCAAGCTCAACTGCATTCAGTGCATGTCTCGCATCGCCCTCCGACATATCTGCCAGAAAATCAACTGCCTCCTCCGTAATCTCCGCGTCATAGCTTCCCATACCCTTTTCGGTATCGGTCACTGCACGCCGGATCAACGTCTTGATGTTCTCCTTCGACAACGGTTTTAACTGAAAAATAGAAGAGCGCGATATTAACGCAGAATTCACTTCAAAATAAGGGTTCTCCGTTGTCGCGCCTATCAGTATTACCGTTCCATCCTCTACAAACGGGAGAAGATAATCCTGCTGCGCTTTGTTAAACCGATGAATCTCGTCCACAAAAAGAATCGTCTTCTTGCCATACATTCCGAGATTATCTTTTGATTCCTTCACCACTGCCTCGATATCCTTCTTCCCGGCAGTCGTCGCATTCAGTTCCTTAAATACCGCGCTCGTCGTATTGGCAATCACCATCGCAAGCGTTGTCTTCCCCGTCCCTGGTGGACCATATAAGATAATCGAGCTGAGCTTATCTGCCTGTATCACACGGTACAACAGCTTATCCTTTCCAAGAATGTGCTCCTGCCCTACTACCTCGTCCAATGAAGTCGGCCGAAGCCGCTTTGCAAGCGGGGATTCGCCCTTCTTCATATTTGTCTCTCTCATGTAGTCAAATAAATCCATGTCTCTTACCTAAATGATCTCAAGCTTGCGAATCAGGCTGTCAAACTTCATGATATCAATCGGTTTACACATGTACTCCTCATAATCATCACTCGCATAACTTGCATCAAACCCTTCATCAAGTGCACTGATCATAATGACCTTACAGCGCTTGTCTCTTGGTGTGCCAAGCTTCCGCTCCGCATCCCGGATAGAGGCAAGCGCCTTATATCCATCAATCTTTGGCATCATAATATCCATACAGATCAGATCGAACCGTTCGTTCGTGCTGACTGCATTTACAAATTCATCCACGGCTGCGATTCCATCTCTTGCCAGTACGACTTCACCATATTTGGAAAGTAATTTCTGCATGAACTTTCCACTTGCCAAATCATCCTCTGCTACTAATACCTTCATAACTATCTCCCAATCCTCTCTTTGCGCTTATATGCTTATTTTTTTATCTGAAGCAATCCCATCCATTTCCGGATGTTATCCATGTATTCTTCCTTAAATGATTTCTTATGATACGAAATCCTGCGCTCCAATATATGGCACATCGCCATACCTGTAACATTGTTAGCTAAAACAGCAGCCGGGAACACGTCCGATATCTCGCCCGCATCGATTGCATGCTGAAATAAGCCTTCCAAAAATGTCAGGCGCTCGGTAATACACCACGCAATCCTCTCCCGGGTCTCCACAATATGCAGCAGCTCCTCATATTGAAGCATAAGCGTAGATATCGCATAATAATTATCATAGTAGGTTGCATATGCTTCCAGATAATCCATCAGCTTCTCCACATACGAGGCATCCTTCGCCAATACTGTCTGGCGGATACTCTTGTCAAACTTCGAGTATGTCTCAACAACCTCTATCAATACCTCGTTGATTCCTCCAAAGTATTTATAGAGCAGCGTCTCTGACATATTCTCTTTCAATGCAAGATTTTTTGTTGTAAGCGCTGATAACCCGGACTCGCTGATAATTTCAATTGCTGACGATATAATTCTGTCTTTCCTTGAAACAAAGCTATCCCCCAATATTTTTCCTCTCCGTCCCTGTTTTAACATATGTTCATTCTATGCCATTTGCCTGTTTTTGTCAATAAAATACAAAAATAGGAGCCATCGTTTTACACGGTGACTCCTACTTTGTTTCACTCAATAAATATAACAAATCCCAATTCAAAATTCAGTATAACAATGCATGCAGAATCTATAAAATATAGGTACCCTGTTACTTGATTAAGCTAAACTACTTGATAACAGTTACGTTTGTAGCCTGTGGTCCCTTCTCGCCGTCAACAACATCAAACTCAACCTGCTGATTCTCTTCAAGGTTCTTGTAACCTTCCATGTTCAGCCCTGAGTAATGTACGAATACATCCTTGCCGTTCTCGTCTGTGATGAATCCAAAGCCCTTCTGGCTGTTGAACCACTTTACTGTACCTTTTGTCATGACAAATCCTCCAATTTTTAAAATCGCATTTCTATCTGAAAATGCGTCTTAACAATAGCACACACACGTGCATTCGTCAAGCATTTATCCTACAATATTTCCCAATTCTTTATCGTAAAAATAGACCGCATCTGACAGAAATTCCGTGTCGGGAACTACAAATTCATTGACTTCCCGCAGTGTATTTTCTAACATTTCCTTTTCTTTTTTTGCATCTGTAAGACACAATAACAGCTCGTTCACACTCGACGGCACGATGTAGACACTTTTTCCCATCTGCTCTGCAAACGAGGCGACCACATCCTTGTAGAGCAGCATCGTCGCACCATAGATAAACTGCCGGTTCGATAGGATATAGACCTCCGGCTCCTCCGGATACACATGTTCCTGTGGAAACCGTGTCCGCAAAAACTCATCCAGCCGCATAAGAAATGGCGGAAACAACCGGATCGTGTTCTCCTTTGCCATACAGTACAGTTCTTCCACTGTACATGCGCTCTTCTCCATGCTGTCATAGTCAATCAACGCAGACGCAATCCCCGCCTCGTCCATCTTTACAAGATAGCGGAACGTAATTGCCATATCATGAAACGGAATATACGGGCAGTTTGCAAGCGTCTCCTGATTGCGTTCGTAATTCACCAGACGCAAAAACACACGGCTCTGCATCTGATCCAGATCAACTGTCAACGGTTCCTGCCTTTGCAGGCAGTCTTCCACCCGTCTGTATTCCTTTGCGACCAGTTCTAACACATCGGAAAGTGATGCCTGCTGCCGCACCATATACTGATAATATTGTTCCAGATAAATCGTTGGGGATACATAATCTCCCTGCAATAAGATCACAAGTCCGACATGCTCGACGCCATTGTTGTGACACACCGTCTCCAGCCGGATGCTCTCGATCTCATACTGCAAAAGATACTCTGCGATACCGTTTACCACGGCATTACAAAAAGATTTAAAATCCATACGCTCCATATTTAAAACTCCTTTATTCTAAATAATTCACGTAGGAAAATTCAGACCGGACATGTCTGAATGATGACATCCCTTATTATATTTTCTTTTTTACAAAAGCACAACCACTTACAGCAAAGTTTTCAAAAATGCAACAAATAATTGCATTTCTTTATCGGTTCCAATGCTGATACGCAGATAATTGTCAATCCTTGGCTTATCAAAATACCGTACGAAAATCTTATGTTCTCTTGCGTTCTCAAATATTTCTTTCGCCGGAATCGTCTTGTGTGTCGCAAATACGAAGTTCGCACTTGACGGAAGCACAGTAAATCCAAGCGCCTCGATCTCCTTTACAAACCATGTTCTCGTATCGACAACCTTCTTGACCATCTCCTTAAAATAGTCATCTGCCTTGATCGAGCAGGTTCCAAGCTCGATGCTTGTCAGATCCATCGTATAGGAATTGTAGGAATATTTGACATCGTTTAAGTAACCGATCAGTTTCTCATTTCCGAGCGCATATCCGATACGGAGTCCTGCCATCGAACGGGACTTCGAGAATGTACGGACAACAAGCAGATTGTCAAATTCCTTCAGAAGCGGCAGTGCTGTCTGTCCACCGAAGTCGACATATGCCTCATCCACGATCACGATCACATCCGGGTTGTGGCTTACGATGTCACGCACAAATTCAACCGGCTCTGCGATTCCGGTTGGTGCATTCGGATTCGGGAATACAACGCCTCCATTTTCCCCATAATAATCGGACGCTTTGATACGGAAGTCCGCATCGAGCGGCTTCGTCTCATATGGAATCCGGAGCATATCTGCCCACACATCGTAGAAGGAATATGTAATATCCGGGAAGAAAATCGGCTTTCCCGAATTGAAAAATGTCATAAATGACATTGCAAGTACATCGTCGCTTCCGACACCGACAAATACCTGATTTTTATCCACACCGTGATACTCTGCGATTGCATCAACCAGCTTTGTCGCTGCCGGATCCGGATACAGACGCAGATTTTCTAACTCTACCTGCTTATTTAATACCTCAGGTGCCGGTGGATATGGATTCTCATTTGTATTTAACTTGATAATGTCCTGTTCCTTTGGCTGTTCGCCCGGTACATATGGCACAACCTTTCGTATATTTGCTTCCCAGTTTCCCATAAGTCTCGTTCCTCCAAACTATTTCAGTCTCTTTAAGATCTCCAGTGTATATTCCCACGTTCTCTGCACGCTGTCAACATGCAATCGCTCGTTCGGTGTGTGGATGTCATACATCTGCGGGCCATACGACACGCAGTCCAGATCCTTCATCTTATCCATGAAAAGTCCACATTCCACGCCCGCATGGATCACATCCAGCTTCGGCTTCCCGCCATATAACTCCTCGTAGACAGCGACCATCACATCGCGCAGCTTTGATTCCTGCTTATACTCCCATGCCGGATATGTCCCGCTCTCCGTGTACTGTCCACCCAGATGTTCACACAATGTCCGGATCTGTAAAGCAAGCAGATTCTTCTCACTACCTACACTGCTCCGCACCGAAAATCCCATCTGTACTTCCTCTTCCTTCATGGTAAGAATTCCAAGATTGAGCGACGTCTGCACGAGTCCCGGCATCGCATCACTCATTTTCTGCACGCCATTTGGAAGCAGTACGAGTGCATCGATAATTGCATCGCCGCTCGCACGGTTCATCACCTGTGCCACCGCTTCTGTACATTCTTTTATCTTCAATGTCACATCCGGATCACTTACCTGGTATTCATGGCTGATCGTCGCCTGCAGCGTCTGCACCGCCTGCTTCACAGTATCCTTTGCTTCTGCTTCCACGACAAACACTGCCTGTGCCGCACGTGGAATTGCATTATCCTTCTTGCCACCGTCGATCGACACGAGCCGGATGTCTGCCGCTGCCTGTATCGCCTTTAACGTTCTGCCTAGCGTCTTGTTCGCATTCGCGCGCTGCTTGATGATCTCCATGCCAGAATGTCCACCAAGCAGTCCATCCACACTAAGCTGCATACAGACCGGATGCATCAGATTACATGCTTCCCACACAATCGGCATATGGCAGACCGCCGTCATACCTCCGGCACAGCCGACCAGAAGCTGTCCCTCATCCTCTGAATCGAGATTCAACATGTAGGATGCCTGCAGATCCTCTGTCGTGATGCCTGCTGCGCCGAGCATACCGATTTCCTCATCCACAGTGATTACAACTTCGAGTGCCGGATGCGGAATATCGGAAGCATCCAAAATGGCAAGTGCAAACGCAACGGCAATTCCATCATCACCGCCAAGGGTTGTCCGGTCTGCGTGGATCACATTTCCCTCGAGCACCAGATCCAATCCCTGCGTATGGAAATCAATCTCCTTGTCGTCCGTCTTCTCGCAGACCATATCCATATGTCCCTGTAACATCACGACCGGCGCATCCTCGTAACCGCTCGTCGCCGTTTTCTTGATGATGACATTTCCAAGTGTATCCTGTCTCACATAGAGATTCCGTTTCTTTGCAAATGCAACCAGATAATCACTAATTGCCTGTGTGTCCGAAGATTCGTGCGGAATCCCACAGATCTCCTCAAAATAATGAAAGACTGCTTTCGGTTCTAACTGTGCAAGCACTGCCATAGTGGCTGCCTCCTTTTTTTCGCAATTACATGCATATTATTTTTTCTTTATAGCTCTTACTTTCTCTTCAAATGCGGCAATGAAATGTGCCACCTTCTCCTCTGTCCTAAGGTGTGCGTCGAGATAAACCAGAATCTCGCGCAGGGACTTCTGAGGGGAATACTGATAATTGTTTCGAATCAATCCAATGTCCCAGCCCTCGGCTGCCCACGCCTGATTTGCCGCTGCAAGCAGTGCCTCATCCTCGCAGATGACCTTGAGCTGTGTATCCACGCTATAACTATATGGAGACTTCACATCAAGATAGATGCGTGTCTCGCCAAATACATCCTCCGCTGCCGAAGAGGTTGCAGCCAGAATATCATAATAGCCTTCCTCCACTGCAAACTGTTCAAGATCCATATCATACGATGCGAGATCCCGGATTGCAATCGCGAAAGTTACATCCTTCTTCTCGCCCGGTGCAAGCTTCACCTTCTCGAAGGCTTTCAGCTCCTTCTCCGGCTTTGCAAGTGTGCTGTACGGATCATGAATATAGATCTGTACGACTTCGCTACCTGCGACTTTACCGGTATTCTCCACGGTTGTATGAACCTTGATCGTATCCCCATCGACTGCCGCATCCACCAGCTTGCAGTCAAATGTTGTATACGACATGCCATAGCCAAATGGATACCTTGGACGGAGCTTCTTCTTATCATAATACCGGTAACCGACGTAGATACCTTCGCCATACGATACATGATACCCATCTCCCGGGAAATTCATGTATGTTGGCATATCCTCGATCCGCTCCGGGAATGTAATCGTCAGTTTACCAGATGGATTTACCTCACCTGCGATCATATCGGAAAGTGCCTTTGCACCTGCCATACCCGGAAGGAACGTTGCAAAGACTGCCTTTACATTGTCTGTATCAATCTCACGCATATCGATCGGTCCACATGTGTTCAGAACTAAGATTACGTTCTTGCCAGCCTGTGCTAACCGCTTTAACACTGCCAGATCCTCATCGGCAAGCGCAAGTGTCTTCCGGTCATTTCCTTCCATGCCCGGTACGATGCCGATCATAACCACATACTCTGCCTGCGCTTCGTCAACCACATCGAAATACCGTGCAAACTCTGCCGCTACGTCCCCGTGACGGCTTGTATCAATCCCGGCAGAACCGGAGCCACACTCTAACATCTGTGCATGTCCGCTGCCAAGCAGTGCGATCTTCGTATGCTTTGCAAGCGGGCAGGCTGCATCATTCTTAAGCAGTACAATTCCCTCGCAGGCTGCCTCGTAGGCTGCCTCGTCCGTCTGCTTTATGATTTCATCTACCGGAAGCTTGTCAACTTCTTCCTTCTTATAGTTCTCTGTAATCCACTTGATTGCAGTAAGTACACGTTCGCATGCCTGATCGACCTTCTCCTCTGACAGTGTACCCGCTTTCACTGCATCATAGATTGCCTGTGGTTCGCCCGGTCCCGGCATCGCGAGATCCGTTCCGCCAGCAAGTGCCTTTGCAGGATCTAAGACAGCGCCCCAGTCCGACATTACCATACCGTCAAAGCCGAAATCCTTGCGCAGCTTCTCCTCTAATAACCATGCACTCTCTGTACAGCGCACACCATTGATCCGGTTGTACGCATTCATGATAGACTTCGTGCCACCCTCTTTTACGCACGCACGGAAGCCCGGAAAATAAATTTCCTCCAATGCACGCTTCGAGATCGTCTCATCGATTCCTACCCGGTTTGTCTCCTGGCTGTTCGCCGCATAATGCTTCACGGTTGCAGAGACACCATAGCTCTGGATGCCCTTGACGATTTCCGGTGCAAACTTCGATACGACACACGGATCCTCAGAATATCCCTCGAAGAGACGTCCATTTCTCGGATCACGCAGAATGTTGACATTTGGTCCGAGCAGGAAATGCACGCCATAGACACAACACTCTAATCCAAGTGCCTCACCAACCTTGCGGATTACCTCCGGATTCCACGTACAGCCAAGCAAAATACCCGGTGGATAACAGCCCGGTGCATAATCCTTACCCTGCAGGCGCACGTCCATATGCTTCTTCACCCAGCCGTATAACACCTTCTCATCTTCCGAAAGCTTCTCCGGCTCAAAATAATGCTCAATCACATGTACAAGCCGCGTGCTTCCAATCATATTGACCGGCTTGCTCGTATCTGCGTCGATCTGCTTACGCTCCTCGGCATTCGACCAGTCCTCATACTCGGTCATATCGCCGAATACCTGCTCCAGATTCATACCGGTTGCACCGTCCAGAAGCTGCATACGCGGCACACCGAGACGGTCGATTCCATAGCTTCCGAAGAAGGTCGCACCATTTACCAGATGCGACTTCTCCTCGAGCGTCATATTCTTTATAATTTCCTGTATCTCCATTCCTTTTCCTCCAGTATATAGATAGCTTTATGCAGCCAGTGCAAAATATGCGATCACGGCGATGCCGAGGATGATACGATACACACCGAACACCTGGAAATCATGCTTTTTGATATAGCTCATTAGGAACTTGATCACTACAAGTGAAACAGCAAACGCAACGGCACAGCCGACAATCAGGATCACAAGCTCCGAGCTTGTGATTGCCACACTCATCTTAATTACCTTCAAAAGCGAATATCCAAACATAACCGGAACCGCTAAGAAGAATGTAAATTCAGCAGCTGCTACACGGGATACACCGATCAGGAGTGCTCCTATGATCGTCGAACCGGAGCGGGATGTACCCGGTACAATGGATAACACCTGGAAAAGACCTATCAAAAACGCAGTCTTATATGTGATATCTTCCAGCTTCTCCACCTTCGGTGTCCGCGTCTTGTTCCAGCGTTCCACGATGATAAAAACGATACCATAAAAGATCAGGGCACCTGCGATCACATACGGCGTCTCGAAATGTGCTGTGATATAATCATCAAACAGCAGTGTCACGATAGCACCCGGGATGCAGGCAACAACAACCTTAAACCACAGGGAAAATGTCTCCTTCACACAGACCGGTTTTGACTTATCTTTCATCTGAAATGGCCACATTTTTTTCCAGAACAACAGGATAACTGCCAAAATTGCGCCAAGCTGAATGACAACAAAAAACATCTCCTTGAACTCTTTGGATGCCTGAATCTGGATGAACTCATCCACCAGAAGCATATGTCCGGTACTGCTGATCGGAAGCCATTCTGTGACTCCTTCTACAATTCCTAAAAAAACAACCTTTAAAATTTCAACTATACTTAACATGGTTTCCTCCGGCAGAAGCGTTTGTATCCGAAACGCCCTGCATTTTTGATTTTAATATTTTATGAATTTTTCTTTTTCTTGATCTGCTCTTCCATCGCCTGAATCACAATCTCCAACGCTTTTATGCGAGCATATTTTTTATCGTTGGATTCCAGTATATGCCAGGGCGCATGCGTCGTATTTGTCTTTTGCAGCATCTCATTAACCGCATCCTCATAGAGATCCCATTTTTCCCGGTTTCGCCAGTCCTCATCGGTGATCTTCCAGCGTTTTTCCGGAGTATTCTGGCGAAGTGTGAACCGCTCTAACTGGGTATCCTTGTCAATCTGCACCCAGAATTTCACGATGACGGCACCCCAGTCATCAAGTTCTTTCTCGAACTCATTGATCTCGTTGTACGCCCGCTGCCAGTCGTTTTCCGAACAGAAGCCTTCCAGACGCTCTACCATCACACGTCCATACCAGGTACGATCGAAGATTGCAATGTGTCCGCTCTTCGGCAGTCTGGTCCAGAAGCGCCACAGGAAATGCCGGTTTTTCTCGTGTGGCTCCGGGCTTGCAATCGGGTGAACCTCATAACCGCGTGCATCGAGAGCCGCAGCAATCCGCTTGATATTACCACCCTTTCCGGCGGCATCCCAGCCCTCATAAGCGATTATAACCGGAATCTTCTCACGATATAACACATTGTGCAGTTCCGACAACCTTTTTTGCAGCTTTTCGAGCTTCTCCTGATATTCTTCCTCGGTAAGTTCCTTGTTCAAATCCACATCCGCAAGCTTCGGGATTGGAGAAAGCGTGAACAGATTCGGCAGGATCGGTACTGCACGTCCACTGTTTGCAAGCGCAGTCTCAATATTCTGATTGATACGCTCTAAGATCTGCAGCTCTGCCCATTTCTTACTCTTTGCATCAATGGCATACCACGGTGCATACGACTGGTTTGTCTGCTCCATGTAAGTCTGATAAACCTCTGAACATTTCTTATGCTTTTTGTTCTGCCACAAGTCCTCCTCGGAGACACGCCATGCCGTGTTCTCATCAGCAAGCAGCTCCTCCATCCGCTTCTTCTGCTCATTCTCATCAATATAAAAGAAGAATTTCAGGATCGTGTAGCCGTTATCCGAAAGTGTCCGTTCAAACCGCTTGATACTGCGGATCTTCTTTCCAAACGCTTCCTCGTCCAACTGCTCATGCACACGGTCTCTCACGATTTCTTCCATCCAGCCGCCATCCATGAACGTGAACTGTCCATTCTCCGGAATCCGCTTGAAATATCGGTATAAAAATGGTTTCCGAAGCTCGGTCGGCTCCGGCTGATCCATTGTCTCAACATGGAAAAAACGCGGATCCATGTTCTTAATGATCTTGCTTAACACACTGCCCTTTCCGGCAGCCCCAAATCCCTCGAACAAAACCAGTACCGGAAGCTTCGCTTCTTTGACCTTGATCTGCAAGGTGGCAAGCTTCTCTCTCGCTGCGGACAGTCTCTCCTTGAGTTCCTCGTCCTTCGGTTTCGTGATTGATGCGATCGTTTTCTCCATAGGCATCCTCCTTCTTACCTCTTACGGCAAATCAACAAAATGGAACTTCTTTCTTCCCTGTGCATAATCATCGACGATATGTCCATCGCCAAACAGCTTATATTTGTAACTGAGCAATCCCTCTAACCCGACTGGACCTCTCGCATGTAATTTACTTGTACTGATGCCGACCTCTGCGCCAAATCCATAGCGGTAGCCGTCGGCAAACCGTGTGGAACAGTTCTGATATACGCCTGCTGAATCAACCATTCGCATGAAATGAAGTGCCGTCTCCTTGTTCTCAGTCACGATGCTGTCCGTGTGATGGGAACCATGCCGGTTGATATGGTCGATTGCCTCATCCACCGATTCCACAATCTTCGCCGACAAAATATAATCAAGATACTCGGTATCATCGTCCTTCTCCGTCGCAGGTACACAATCTACCAGCGCCTGAATCTCCTTCGTTCCACGAAGCTCGACGTGCTTTTCTTTAAGTGCCTGTGCCAGCTTCGGAACCAGCTCCTTCGCAATATCCTTGTGTACGAGCAATGTCTCTACGGTATTGCAGGCACTGACATACTGTGTCTTCGCATCTAAGATAATTGGAATCGCCTTCCCGATATCCGCATCCTTATCTACATAGATATGACAGATGCCATCCGCATGCCCCATAACCGGGATATTCGTATGACTCATAATATACTGCACAAATGCATTGGACCCACGTGGGATCAGCAGATCCACAGAACTCTGACAGGTAAGCAGCTCATTGATCTCACTTCTTGCCTCGAGCTGCAGCATACAGTTTTCCGGAAGTCCTGCTTCCCGTACCGCCGCATAGATCGTATCAAATAAGATCTTATTGCTCTTTGTCGCCTCACTGCCACCCTTTAAGATCACACAGTTTCCACTCTTGATACAGAGTGCGGATATCTGCACAAGTGCGTCCGGTCTTGCCTCGAAGATCACACCGATCACACCGATCGGACATGTCTCACGGTACAAGGTAAGTCCCTCATCGAGCTCTCTGGCAAGCTTCGTCTGGAACAGTGGATCCGGCATCTGCACCAGATCATGAATACCATTTATGACATCGCGCAGCTTTCCTTCATCGAATTTGAGACGCTTTAAGACAGGCGCTGCAATCCCATCTTTTTCTGCCTGTTCCATATCCTGTCTGTTTGCGTCAAAGATCGCATCCTTGTTGTCCATCAATGCTTTCGCAACTGCCAAAAGCGCCTGGTCACGAAGCTCACCGGTTGTTCCTGCCAGCTTCGGGCTTGCCAGCTTCACAAGTCCTGCCTGTTCTTCTATCGTCATATGCTCCTCCTTGCTGTGTGTTCCACAAAAATCACAGAACTCACACATTGTATTTTCTTATTACTATCGTATAAAATTCGTCTGGTTCGAGCGGTCTGCCGTCGGCGGTACAAGCCCCTTCTCCTTACCAGCTTCTAAGCATTTCAACACCCACGCCATATTGTGTCCGAGGTTCCGCATCGTCTGCATACCCTCGAGATCCTTCGCCGCATCCTCTGCATTTCTTCCATGCACCTGATTCCAGTAGGTCGAACCGACGGTAATCATCTGCGTGATACCGAAATATTTGTTCAGCACATCAAAGGTCGTCGCGGTGCCGCCACGTCTGGCTACTGCCACCGAAGCTCCCGGCTTATGTGCAAAATGCTTACCGCTGCTGTAAAATACCCGGTCTAAGAACGACTGGATCCGTCCACTTGGATGCGCATAGTAAACCGGCGTACCGAATATGTATCCATCCGCGGCTTTTGCCTTCTCCACAAAGGCATTTACCGCATCATCGGAGAAGATACATCCGCTCTCTGTGCACTGTCCACAGCCAAGGCAATCCGCGATCGGACCTCCGCCAATCTGGAAAATCTCATACTCGATGCCATCTTCCTCGAGTGCCTTTCCGACCTCGGTCAAGGCTGCCATCGTCGTTCCATTGATATGGGAACTTCCATTCAACATCAATACTTTCATTTTATTCCACTCCTTATTCTAACTGACTCTATATTAAATTATTTATCCAAGTGCCACATCGAGCACCATCATCAGCGCAAAGCCGATTGCTGTACCGATCGTTCCGATATTCGTATGCTCGCCCGCCTGTGCTTCCGGGATCAGTTCCTCCACAACAACATAGATCATCGCACCAGCTGCAAAAGACAGGAAATACGGAAGAATCTTCGTCATCTGCGCTGCAAGCAGGATTGTCAGAAATCCAAACACCGGCTCCACTGCGCCGGATGCCATACCACACAGAAATGCTTTCGGTTTTCCCATACCTTCGCCCTTTAACGGCATAGAGACAATCGCGCCCTCCGGGAAATTCTGAATCGCAATACCAAGTGACAGGGCAAATGCACCCGTAATCGTAATTCCGGCATTGCCTGCAAGCGCACCGGCAATCGTGACACCGACCGCCATGCCTTCCGGTATATTGTGCAGCGTGATTGCAAACAGCATCATCAGTGTCTTACTGATCTTCGTATGTACACCCTCCGGCTTATCACTGTTTAAGTGCAGATGCGGAATCAGGGTATCCAATAACAATAAAAATGCGATGCCAAGCAAAAAGCCGACCACCGCTGGCACCCACGCGATGCCGCCCTGTGCCTCCGTCATATCGATCGAAGGAATCAGAAGCGACCAGACCGATGCAGCGATCATCACGCCGGACGCAAAGCCGAGCAGCGCTTTCTCAAGCTTCGGAGCGATTTTTTCTTTCATAAAAAATACCATTGCCGCGCCAAGTGTTGTTCCTATAAAAGGTATGCCAAGGGCAATCAATATATTCATATATGCCTCCTTATTTCATAGATATCCATATTATATACAAAATAACCGGAATCGGCAACAAAGAATAAAGGATTGCACGGTCAAAACCAATGCAATCCTTCCTTGGGGATTCAGATATAAGTAATACGCATTTATTTGTTCAATTCCGTCACAAGCATCGGCAATGCACGCTCAAAGCATACGCCATACCAGTGTCCGTCGTCTGTTTTCTTAATACTGTCCACAACGAAATCAGCAGCCATCTTTGCAGCTTCGGAAATCGTCTTTCCCTGCATCATCGCACCTGTAAAAGCTGCCGCATAACAATCGCCGGTTCCATGTGAGCTCTTTGGCACCTTCTCTGTGAAATAATATTCTGCTTTTTTCTCTGCGCAGTCATATACGACAACTCCGATCTTATCATCTTCAAAGCTGATGCCTTTTAAAACAATCTTCTTGCAGCCAAGCTTCGCAAGAGCCTCTAAAATCATCTGTACATACGCTTCATCCTGTCCTTCTAACCGCAGTTCACAGCCAGTCATAAATGCCGCCTCTGTAATATTCGGAAGGATAATATCCGCACTGCCACAGAGCTTTGCCATCTGTGCAACAAACGCATCATCAAATCCATAGTACAGGCTTCCGTTATCTGCCATCGCCGGATCCACGATCAGAAGTCCGTCTTCCTTCACAACACGTTTTTTCAGATCATACACATATTCAATCTGCGTGATACTGCCGAGGTATCCGGTGTACAGGCAGTCAAAGCTGATGTTTTCTTTCTCCCAGTGATCCATAATGCCGGGAATATCCTCCGTCAGATCACGGAATGTATACCCGGTAAATCCACCTGTATGTGTAGACAATACCGCCGAAGGCAGTATGATAGTCTCTACGCCACATGCCGAGATGATTGGAAGTGCGACTGTAAGGGAACACTGTCCCATACATGAAATATCCTGAATTGTCAAAACTTTTTTATCTGTCATGTTAAACACCTCTTTTTTATTTTCTCTAACTATATAGTCACTTTGACCTTGTGTAAATCTCCAATTGTAAAATATCCAGAAATGTCAGATTTACAAAATCATAAATATAGTTTATACTTTTCAACAGAAAACATCCGATTTTATATTAAATAACGGCATTTTCATCTAAAAATGCCAGAACACAGAAAAAGGAGCTTATCATGTTAACCTACTCTTTCGATAAACGCGGCGGTCAAAGCCTGTATGAATACCTTTATAACTGCATGAAAACTGACATTATAAACGGTGTTTTATCCCCAAATGAAAAGCTACCATCCAAACGTGCATTTGCAAGCAATCACGGCATCAGCATTGTCACGGTTGAAAACACATATGGGCAGCTGATGGCAGAAGGATACATCTATTCCAAACCCAAAAGCGGATTCTTTGTTTCCCCGATACAAAGTCAGATTGTTTCTGTAAACAACGAATCTGACCTTATTGAAGCACAAAAGCCATACGTCCATGACAATTCCATCAATCTGATTTCCAATCATACAGCTCCGGAGAATTTTCCTTTTTCTATCTGGGCGAAGCTGACTCGTCAGATTTTAAGTGAGCAAAGTCCGGATCTGTTAGTGCCTCCACCTGCCGGCGGTGTACCAGAATTACGTACAGCCATTGCCAGACATCTGCACGAATTCCGCGGCATCAACGCATCCCCGGAACAGATCATGATCGGTGCCGGAACAGAATACCTGTATGGTCTGATCGTGCAGCTGCTTGGACGGGAGCTTGTCTACGGACTGGAAAATCCGAGTTCCAAGAAGATACGCAGCATCTATGAGGCTCTCGGTGTGAAGGTTGCACCGCTCGAGATGGACGAGGAAGGGATTCAATTAGATGCCCAGAATCTGACGATTCCCGACATCATCCAGATATCTCCATCCCACCATTTCCCAACCGGTATTGTAACTTCTGTGAGCCGGAGATACGGACTTTTGCAATGGGCAAACGAATCAAATTCCCGCTATATTATCGAAGATGATTTCGACAGTGAATTCCGTCTGCAGGGAAAGCCGATTCCATCCCTGTTCTCGATGGATACTACAGACAAGGTTATCTATTTTAACACCTTTACCAAAAGCCTTGCCTCCACGATTCGTATCAGCTATATGGTTCTTCCCAAGTCCCTGCTTCATCTGTATTACAACAAGCTTGGCTTTTATGCCTGTACGGTATCGAATTTCGAGCAGTATACACTTGCAGCCTTTATACGGGATCAATATTTTGAGAAACATATCAATCGTATGCGGAACCACTATCGCAGTCTGCGCGATGAGTTGATTGCAGGTTTTAAGCAAAGTCCGCTTGCTGATAGGATCACAATCAGCCAGGAAAATGCAGGACTGCATTTTCTGCTGCATATTGACAGCAAAAAAAGCGATCAGGAATTACAGGCGATGGCTCAGGCCCACGATATCACACTCGCCTTTGTCTCCGATTATTACAGCTTTGATTTCAAATCCGATATAAGCCGGTACGACCACACCGCGATCATCAATTATTCCGGACTTAACATAGACGATATCCCAGTCGTGATCAAACGGCTCAGCAGTGCCTGGTGCGAATTACTATGATGCCTGCAGCAGCATTTCAATTATTTGAACGGTTCCATATATATATTTGAAAATGTATATTTTATTCACAAACAACAAATGTTATACTTATGTTATCTTTATATGCAAACACAAAGGAGGATGTTATGTTCGCTTATAATCTCTGGCAATGGATTGCCTTTTTCATCATCTACTGCCTCATCGGATGGATCGGTGAAAGCTTATATGTATCATGGGAGCACAGGAAATGGGTCAATCGCGGATTCCTGCACGGTCCGTTTCTTCCGATTTACGGATTTGGTGCTGTGATCATTCTGATTTCCACCATTCCGGTCCGCAATAACTATTTTTTAATTTTCCTGTTCGGTATGCTTGGTGCCACCCTGCTTGAATACTTTACCGGATGGGCGATGGAACAGATCTTCCATGTCAAATACTGGGATTACACCTACGACTTCTGTAACCTGCACGGTTATATCTGTCTTGGCTGTTCTCTCACATGGGGCGTCTGTGCACTGCTTCTGACCGGGCTTGTGCATACCCCGATTGAAAAACTTGTTTTATCCCTTCCTGCTGTACCTCTGATGGTCATCGATATCGTATTCGCGGTTTATTTTATCTGGGATATGATTACATCTGCACAGGAAGCATTTGATTTAAAGAAGATCATCCTTGAAAACGAGGAAGTCCAGCGTCTGCAGAAACGTCTTGATGTGATACATGCCTTTGCGGAGGATGACAAGACAAAGTTCCAGGATTATCTGAAAGAGAAAGGATTGGAATTTAACAAGAGCAAAGAAGAACTCACCGAAGAATTCCAGAACCGGCTCCAGGCAGCCAGAGATCGTGTTGATCACCGCTCCCAGAAGATGCGCAAGCATGCTACACGTATCTTAAGCCGTAACCCGGGTTCTGTATCCTTTAAACACAAGGCTGAATTTGAATCCATCAAAGAACGTATTAACGAGCTTAGAAAAACGAAATAATATAAGAAAAAGAAAATCCAGGCGTTCCTCTTATGAGGATGCCTGGATAAATTTTACGAATTCTTCCCGCGGAATCGGCTTTGAAAAATAATATCCCTGAATATATTCACATTCAAGCTCCGAGAAAAGCTTCAACATCTCTTCTGTCTCCACGCCTTCGACTACAATCTTCATCTTCATTGCCTTGATCATATTGATTGCATTCGTCAGCACAATCCCAAGCTTCGGATTATCATATAACTCCGTAAATGTCCGGTCTAATTTAATAATATCAAATGGTAATTTTACGATACGCTGCATATTCGAATATCCGGTTCCAAAATCGTCCAAAGAGAATTTCATCCCCATGTTGGTCAGATCTTTGATATTATCCTCAAGTGCCTGCTGCGAGATGGATGCAGCTGTCTCTGTAATCTCCAGATTCAGCTGTTCCGGCCGTACTCCATAGCGGGTTAAAATCTCCATAATGTGATTCGCAAGTTTCGGCTGCATGCACTGTACCACAGACAAATTCACTTCGATATAGGACATTCCAAGCTTCTTATATTCGTCGCTTGCAATAAATGCACACACCTGTTCAAGCACGAAATCACCAATTTTGTGGATTGCTCCACTCTTCTCCGCTACCGGTATAAATACCTCCGGCGAGATAAAACCATACCTTTCATCCTTTAGCCGGATCAAAGCTTCCGCAGAATGGAACTTTTTCTCCTTCACAGAATAAATTGGCTGATAGTATACCTCGAACCGTTTATTTGACAACGCAGATTCAATAATCGTATCCATATCGTGCATCATATCATAATGTAGCCGCTTCAACAGTTCTGAAGCAGTCATAATGTCACCAGTAAACGGAACTTCCTGTAAAGTATCTCCAAATGCCATCAGAGTATCCACATCGGAGATATCCTCCGGGCAATCCGCAATACAAATATTAGTAATAAAATTGACCGACATCTGATTGATCACAAAACAGGCTTTCAAAGAGCGATTTAGTTCCTCTGCTATATCCGGAGCATGGCCCGACAGCGTATCTTCCAACACATATCGGAATTTTCCTTGTCCCAGATAATACATCGCAGCCTTTAACTTCTTCTCTTTATCCAGACGCATCATATATTCCGAAATTCCCGCCATCACCTGCATGCATTTCCCATATCCAAGCAATTCAAGCAAGGATGCATAGTTTGTAATATTGACCATAATGATATGTATTGGCTTTCTCGTCCTGAATGCCTGCCGCATATCATCCATATACGCTGTAATTTTATTTAAGCCGGTCACTACATCTAACCGCTCTTCCGGGCGCTGCAGCATCAGCGAAATAAACAACAGACCAATCGACATACAAAGCATCTCTACCAGTGACGTCGGATAAAAATACTGTATAGCGACACCTGCAATCTCCGCCACAAAGACAATTCCCAGAGAAACGAGATATCTTCGCCGGAACATCTTCCGATGTATCCCAAGATAAATCAATCCGTAAATCAAATAAATCACTGCACATACATATAACAGCGTAAAATATTTACCTCGCGTATATTCATACTGTGCATTGATATAAAAAATCCATTTTGTTGCCGGACTCGTCAGAATCAGTCCGGTTATCATGAGCACCGGGAACGATGACAAAAAGGCAAGCAGCCGTTTTGCCTTGAACAAATGCCAGGTATCTGTCATTGCTACCAGATATGTAATATAAAATGGCATTTCTAAGCTATGCAGCACCAGATATCCCATATGCGCCACATATTTTGTAAACACCTGCTGCACACCAAGATTATCCAGATGCACCGCCCAGATATCAAACAAAATTGTAAGCCATGCCACAACCAACACTTCCAAAAAAGAACGGTTCACTTTTCCCTTGATCATTCGTCTGAGAATCGTTGTTATAATCAATATGGATATAATCAACATGGCACAATAATCATAATTGACATTTTTGTAAATGACTCCCATAGTCCCTCTTCTTTCGCTTCCATATACTTCTTACATATCCGGATATAAGAAATGAACCACATCCTCTGCCTGCATCTCCTGCAGGTGGTATGGATCTGTCTCCTCGTCCGTATACCACCGCATACTGACAGAATCCTCCAGATAGAAATACCCGACTCCGCACTCCGGATGTCTCGCGTACCACGCCGGATACTGTTTCTGCATCACCTGTTCGGCAAGCTTCACCGCCTCGCTTTTTGCGCCATCATCAAGATATGTCCCACAGATACGCACACCTGGCGGACTTGCATGTACAAGCAGTACACTTCCATCCATACAGCGCCCCAGACTCATCCAGACATGCCCTTCCATACTGCATATATCGCCCGGTTTATAGTCTCCCTGCACCAGATACCCCCAACTGCGTGCCGCACAGGCACGTGCCATCTTCGACGCTCCGGTCACATATCCGGTCTCTCCGTTTCGGGTATGAAATACATTGTACAAAAGCCAGCCGATATAACCGGAGCAATCCAACCCATCGTGACTTTGATATCTGGTCTTGTCAAAATCATATGTTTCTGTCTGTCTTGCAGCATATTCCGCCCATCGCTTTGATACACCAAGTGTGACAGCCTCCCTGCCAGCCCCTGCATCCTCCTGATTCCAGCCGCCGCCCCAGATATACATCGTCTGTCCAACCGGAAGCAGCGATGTCCGAAGCAGCCGTTCCATCGAAAATTCCCGCAGATGCTCCGGTGCCGGTCTGTGTAACACAAGACTCATCAAAATCCCTATTACGAAAAGCAGGATGCCTGCTGCACCCTGCCTGATGCGCGTGGAACTGTTCATATGTCATCTTCTTTCATATCTATCATTCAAACATATGATGAAGTTCCTGCACAATATTACTTTCTTTTACTTACAAAGTTCTGCTACAACCGCATTGATCACCTTGCCGTCTGCCTTGCCCTTTAACTGTGGCATAACCGTCTTCATGATCATTCCCTTGTTCTTTGTAGCGATCACATCTGCACATTTCTCTGTCAGAAATGCCTTTACCTCATCCTCGCTCATCAGAGATGGCGCATACTCGTTAATGACATCGTAACGTGCCTGATACTCTGCAAGCAGGTCTGTACGCTCTGCCGGGCAGGTATCGATCTGCTCTTTGGCTGTCTTCAACTCCTTTAAGATTACGCGGTCTACCAGTTCTTCCTTGATATCATCGCGGCACCCCTCGTCGATAGCTACCTTCTTTACTGCGGAAATCAGAGAAGAAATGGAATCCTTTCTTGCCTTATCTCTTGCCTTCATAGCGGCGATCATGTCTTTCTGTAATGTTTCTAACTGCATAATTTTATTCCTCCTAAAAACTATTACTCTTCGTTCATCTTTGCCAACTTCGCAGCCTGATCCGCTGCGATACATGCATCGATGATTTCCTGAATGTCTCCATTCATGATCTTGTCTAATTTGTATAATGTCAGTCCAATCCGGTGATCCGTTACACGTCCCTGTGGGAAGTTATACGTACGGATCTTCTCGGAACGGTCGCCTGTACCAACCTGACTCTTACGAAGATCTGCTTCTGCGTCGTGACGCTTCTGCATCTCAATATCTAACAGTTTTGTACGAAGCAGGGCAAATGCCTTTGCCTTGTTCTGAAGCTGTGATTTCTCTGTCTGGCTGTAGATCACGATTCCGGTTGGAATATGCGTCAGACGTACCGCAGAATCCGTTGTATTGACACACTGTCCACCATTACCGGATGCACGCATGACATCGATACGGATATCCTTATCCGGGATATCTATCTCATCCACTTCCTCTGCCTCTGGAAGAACAGCAACACTGGCGGTACTTGTATGGATTCGTCCGCCACTCTCTGTCTCAGGCACACGCTGTACACGGTGTACACCACTCTCGTATTTCAATACGGAATACGCACCGTTACCAGTTACCATCGCTGTAACTGACTTCATACCTCCGATACCGATTTCTTCAGCTTCCATCAGTTCAACCTTCCAACGACGACTCTCCGCATAGTGCACATACATACGGTAAAGCTCTGCTGCAAAAAGTGCTGCCTCATCGCCACCGGCACCTGCACGGATCTCTAAGATGACATTACGCTCATCGTTCGGATCTTTCGGCAGAAGCAGGATTTTAAGTTCGTTCTCGCACTTTTCCACCTGCTGCTTCGCTGAAGAAAGCTCTTCCTTCAGCATCTCACGCATCTCCTCGTCGCTTTCGCCCTCCAGCATGGATAAGCTATCCTCGATTGTCTGCTTCGCTTCCTTATACTCCTGATATTTCTCTACGATTGGTGCTAAATTTGCCTGTTCCTTCATCAGATTCCGGAAACGTTCTGCATTGCTTGCCACATTCGGATCTGAAAGTTCATTCTGCAATTCGTCCAAACGGGCTACCAAATCCTCTAATTTATCAAACATGTTTTTATCCTCCAACTATCCTCAATTTCGTTCCATACGGACGAAATCATTTTTCTCTTCTTTATTGAACGCAAGACTTCAGATACCGTGCCGTCACGATCCGGTCAAGCCCTGCATAATCTTTGATTCCTTTTATATCCGTATATCCGTTCTCTACAAGGAGTCCCCGAACAGCGTCCAGCTGATCCTGTCCGATTTCAAACAAAATATATCCATCTTCATAGAGATACTCCCTCGCTTCCCGAATAATCTTATCATAAAAATACAATCCATCCGCTTTTCCGTCAAGCGCCAGATGCGGCTCAAAATCACGCACCTCCGCCATAAGCTTTGGAATCTCATCCGTCCGGATGTACGGCGGATTTGATACTATCATATCATATTTTCCTTCAATCTGCATAAATAAATCTGTTTGTATCACTGCACAATCTGCCTGTAACCGTTCCCGGTTCTTCTTCGTCAGGGCGATTGCAGCGTCCGAAATATCTGCAAGCTCAACCAGATCTCTACCATGCCGGAGCTTCGAGAAACTGATTCCGATACAACCACTTCCGCAACACAGATCTAACACCCGGCGTTTTCTGCCATCCGGGGTATCCTTCCAATTTTCCGCGATCCTGCAGGCTTCTTCTACAAGCAATTCCGTCTCCGGTCTTGGAATCAGAACCTCCTCTGCTGTGGCAAACTCGTATCCCATAAATTCTTGTGTTCCAAGAATATACTGGCACGGCTTATGTGTCATACGTTCCGTGACATATGCATGCAGCCTCTGTGCCTGTTTCTCCGTGACTTCCTCTGCCATACGCAGAATCAGTGTTGAATATGTACAGCCCGCCACATCCATTGCCAGAAGCCGGATATCACTGTCCGCCTCCGGAATATCTGCCTGTCTCAGGCGTTCTAACTCTTCTTTCATCAATGCCTGCCACGTCATAGTTTTCCTCATTTCTCGCTCTTTGCCTGTTCTTCGAGATATGCACGCCAGTCTAAAACCGCCTCCACCGAAGCGATCGCAACCTCAACCATATCCTCCGTCGGCTCCTTGGTCGTCAGTCTCTGGATCAGAAGTCCCGGTTTACTGAGCAGATTAGCGATCCACGACTCACTGTTTCCTGCAAACCGGATAAATTCATAAGAAATTCCTGCAATCACTGGAACAAGCAGGACACGCAGAAATAACCGCAGCCACATGGCATCTACTGTAATACACATAAACACCAAAATACTTACAATCATAACGATGAACAGAAAACTCGTTCCACATCGCTTATGAAACCGCGATGCCTGCATGACATTCTCCACCGTCAGCTCATTTCCATGTTCCAGACAGTTGATTGTCTTGTGCTCTGCACCATGATACATATACGTCCGCTTAATATCTTCCATACGTGAAATCGCAATCACATACCCAAGAAAAATTGCCAGACGGATCACGCCTTCAATCAGTCCGATCAGCACATGGCTTTTTATCACAGCATCTAACAGCGATGCAATCCACGCCGGAAGCAACATAAAAAGTCCGACTGCCAGCACAATCGAAAATGTAACGGTCCCTGCCATCTCTGCTTTCTCCGCACGTGCTTCCTGTTCTTTCGTTTTTTCTTTCTTTTTTTTCTTTTCCTTCTTCGGCGCTTCCTCTTCCTCGTCTTCAAAGAACTGTGCCGAATACATCAGTGTTTTCACACCGATAGTGAGCGACTGTACAAAACTGAATACCCCTCGCACAATCGGCAGATTACAAACTGCCGGACGGTCGGAGGTTCCTGTACACCGATTTGTCTTTACTTCTATTTGCTTATCTGGTTTTCGGACAGCGACAGCATATCGGTCATTGTTACGCATCATGACACCTTCCATAACTGCCTGTCCGCCGATATTTATTCTGCTCATACTCCACCTTTTTCATACATATGAAAATAGGCTTGCTACATTATTGTAACAAGCCTATTCCATGTCATTTCCGTATTATGCCTGAACACCGTACTTACGATTGAACTTATCGATTCTACCACGAGCCTGTGCAGCCTTCTGCTGACCTGTGTAGAATGAATGGCACTTTGAACAAATTTCAACGTGGATATCTTCCTTTGTTGAACCTGTTACGAACTCGTTACCACAGTTGCAAACAACCTTTGCCTGATAGTACGCTGGATGGATTCCTTCTCTCATTTCTTTCACCTCTTAAATCATACTTGCTACCATGTGCTAGACATAGCAGACTGTTTATTACACAACATACGGATTTTATCATACCATATCAAGAAATTCAAGCATTTTTTTGATATTTCTGATAATTTTTGTCACATTTATTCCGGCTGTTTTCCTATCTTCTTCCATATGGCAAAATCTTCTTTACCATCTCGATAAATTCCCGGTTATTCTTTGTTCTTGCGAACAACTTCAGGATTTCATCGGTAAATTCTTCCGACTTTGCAGAGGTCAGTGCCTTATGGATCATGTTGACTGCCTCCTGCTCCTCTGGAGTCAAAAGCAGATCGTCACGTCTCGTACCAGACTTCGCAATATCGATTGCCGGGAAGATTCGTTTCTCGGATAATTTCCGGTCAAGCACCAGCTCCATGTTGCCAGTTCCCTTGAACTCCTCGAATACGACATCATCCATACGGCTTCCGGTCTCTACCAGTGCCGTTGCAAGAATTGTCAGGCTTCCGCCCTCACGCATATTACGTGCCGCACCGAAAAACCGCTTTGGCATATGCAGTGCTGCCGGGTCAAGACCACCAGACAACGTTCTTCCACTTGGTGGTACCGTCAGGTTGTACGCTCTTGCCAGTCTTGTGATACTGTCAAGCAGGATCACAACATCCTTGCCATGCTCGACCAGACGCTTTGCACGCTCGATTACCATCTCCGATACACGCTTATGGTGATCTGGAAGCTCATCAAATGTCGAATAGATAACCTCAACATTTTCACCCTCGATAGACTCGCGGATATCTGTCACTTCCTCTGGACGCTCATCGATCAAAAGCACGATCAGATGCATGTCCCGGTTTCTTGTGCTGATACTCTTTGCAATCGCTTTCAGCAGGGTTGTCTTACCTGCCTTTGGAGGCGATACAATCATACCTCTCTGTCCCTTTCCGATCGGAGAAAGCAGATCCACAATACGGATAGCGACCGGAGCACCTGTCTCGTCGAGTGAAATACGCTCATTCGGGAAGATCGGTGTTAGATCCTCGAATGGTTTCCGCTTTGCTGCGACCGATGGCAGCATACCATTCACATGACGGATAAACAAGAGTGCCGAGAACTTCTCGCCCTGTGTCTTGTTCCGCACCGGACCTCCGATGATATCACCTTTCTTCAAACAGAACTTCCTGATCTGTACCGGCGATACATAGATATCACGATCACCTGGCAGATAGTTTGCACTACGGATAAATCCATAGCCCTCAGTCATAACTTCCAGAATACCATTTGCCTCCGAACCACTGTCTAGCTTCGGATTGTATTCCTGTCCGTCAAATACCTGAATCTCCGCTTCTGTCTCGCCTTCCTCCGGCTCAATGTTCCGAAGCTCCTGATAATTTTCTGCCGGATTCTTTATGCGGTTCGCCTGTCGTGTATCCGGACGTACTTTTGCCATTTCCTGGTTTTTGCGCTCCGCAGCTTTCTTCTGCTCGGCTTCTTTTTTCTTCGCTGCCATCATCTTCTCCATATTTTCCAGAAGCTCGGCAAGCTCGGCTTTTTTGAGTGTTGAAATATTGCGGATTCCTTTTTCTTTCGCATACTCCCGCAACTCAGCCAAAGACATTTTTCTAAATTCCATGCGTGTCTCCTTTTTCAAATAACCTACTTTTATGTTGCATTTTGTACTTAACTATTTGTATTCTCTAATTCTGGGGCATCTCACTGAATAATGAAGTGATACTTTATACCTTTAGAAAGATTATATTTATCTTAGCACACTTAATGAAACTCGTAAACCTTTAATTTTGCTTTTTTTCTTGATTTTTGCTTTCTGGTAGCGTAAAGTAAAAAGGACACAATAGGAGGAACGTATCATGGAAGGGTTATTACTATACAAACTGATGATTTTATATATGCTGGATCGGACCGATTATACGATGACGAACTCTCTGATCTCGGGCTTTATTGTTGGAAAAGATTACACGAGTGTGTTCAATCTGCACGAGTCCTTAAGCGAGCTGATCAACGATGAGTTCATCTCCACGGACACAATCCGCGACACGATTCATTATAAGATCACAAGCTCCGGCGAGGAGGCACTCTCCTATTTTGAGAACCGTCTGCCTTACGCCATCAAGGAAGATATCTTAGAATATCTCAAGGCAGAGCGTATCAACGTAAAAAAAGAGTCCGAAATCTATGCGGACTACTTTTACAACGATTCGAATTGGTACACCGTACAGTGCATCATCAAAGATCGAAAGGAAACCTTGATCGATCTGAAATTCGATGTCCCAACAAAATCACAAGCCGAAACCATTTGCAACAACTGGCGCAGCAAAAGTTCCGGCATTTATGAATATCTTGTCAATCAACTGTGGATGTCTGAATAGAATCCTCAATCAAGTTCCAAATCTCCTCTTTTCCCTGTTTTGATACAGCGGAGAAGGGAATTATTTTTGTCTCTTTTCCACATCCCAGTGTCTCTCGAATCACTTTTATGTTCTTGTCTTTCTGACTCCGCTTGATCTTGTCCAGCTTCGTCGCAATGATAACCGGCTCATATCCATTTGCCACGATCCAGTTATACATCGTTACATCATTTTCTCCCGGTGCATGCCGGATATCAACCAAAAGCAATACTGCCTTTAACTGTGTCGACGCATGCAGATACCGTTCAATCATCTTGCCCCATTTGTTACGGATTTCCTGCGATACTTTCGCATAGCCATAACCGGGCAGATCAACAAAATACAGATTCTTGTTGATATTGTAGAAGTTGATCGTCTGTGTCTTTCCGGGCGATGCCGAAGTCCTCGCCAGCGATTTCCGGTTCAATAAACCGTTGATCAGCGAAGACTTTCCAACATTTGATTTGCCCGCAAAAGCAATCTCCGGGAATGTATTTTCCGGCAATTTACTCGTAATGCCGCATACTGTTTCTAATTCTGCTGATTTGATAACCATTACGCGATTGAATCCTCTTGCTTTATACGCTTACGGGAAGCGTTTTTCTTCGTTCTTGGTTCGTCTGAGCGCTCAATGATCGGACCTGCAACGCCATCCACCATATCCTTTGTAATACGGCAGCTGACAACGGTATCATCAGAAGGAATCTCATACATCTGTTCCATGATCGTCTTCTCAATGATCGCACGCAGTCCTCTCGCACCGGTCTTTCTTGTCATAGCTTCCTTCGCAATCTCACGAAGCGCATCTTCATCAAAGATCAATTCGACACCGTCTAATTCAAACAGCTTCTTATACTGCTTGCAGATGGAGTTCTTTGGCTCTGACAAAATCTGTACCAACGCATCCTCATCCAGAAGATCCAACGTAACACTGACTGGCACACGTCCGATAAACTCTGGAATCAGACCATACTTTACAAAATCCTCTGGCAATACCTGCTTTAAAATCTCGCCAACCTTCTTGTCGGAAGAACGGTCTGCGATCTCTGCATTGAAACCGATGGATTTCTTACCGATACGGTTGTCAATAATCTTCTCCATACCTTCAAATGCACCACCACAGATAAAGAGAATATTCGTCGTATCAATCTGAATAAACTCCTGCTGTGGATGCTTTCTTCCACCCTGTGGTGGAACGGAAGCAACCGTGCCCTCGATGATCTTCAAAAGTGCCTGCTGTACACCTTCACCCGATACGTCTCGTGTGATAGATACATTCTCAGACTTCTTTGTAATCTTATCGATCTCATCAATATAGATAATACCATGCTGCGCACGCTCGATATCATAATCGGCTGCCTGAATCAGCTTCAATAAGATATTCTCTACATCTTCTCCGACATAACCAGCCTCAGTCAAAGCAGTTGCATCTGCGATTGCAAACGGAACATTTAAAAGCTTTGCCAGTGTCTGTGCCAGATATGTCTTACCGGAGCCCGTAGGTCCGATCATGATGATATTACTCTTCTGAAGCTCGACATCAAAATCCTTCTCTGCCAAAATACGCTTATAATGGTTGTATACGGCAACCGAAAGCACCTTCTTTGCCTGCTCCTGTCCAATCACGTAATCATCCAGAAATTCTTTGATTTCCTTCGGTTTCAAGAGATTGATTTCTGAATCGGAAGGCTCATTATCAAATTCATCCTGTATAATCTCAGAACAAATCTCAATACACTCATCACAGATATATACATTCGGTCCCGCAATCAGCTTGCGCACCTGTTCCTGTGATTTGTTACAGAACGAACATCTCACTTTTTTCTTATCGTCTGAACGATTTGCCATTCTAATTATCTCCTAACTCATGTGAAGCTTTTTGATTAAACTTCCTTACAATTCTCGCCAAGGAATTCGAGTGCCTTTCTGGAAGCGATATCCTTCTTGATATTCTCCAGCTCTGGTGCACCGATCATATCTTTCAGTTCCTCTGGCTTCATCTGGTACTGTGTAGCCATATCCTGGATCTCAGCATCTACATCGTCATCACTTGCAACGATATTCTCAGCAGCTGCAACTGCTTCAAGAACAAGGCTTGTCTTGATTCTTGCGATTGCATCTGGCTTTACACGCTCTAAGAACTCTTCCTTTGTTGTTCCCATGAGCTGGAGATACTGCTCCATCTGAAGTCCCTGATACATCATTCTCTGAGACATCTCATTCATGATTCTTTCCTGATTGTACTTAATCATTGCCTCTGGAATCTCAACCTCAGCTGCCTCAGCGATCTTCTCAACTACCTTAGACTGCTTCTCGCGCTTTGCCTGCTCTTCCTTCTTTACTTCCAATGTCTTCTTCTTGTCTTCCTTGTACTCAGCAAATGTCTCAAAAGAAGAAACATCACTTGCGAACTCGTCATCAAGCTCTGGAAGCTCCAGAGTAGAAATTGCAAGAAGCTCTACCTTAAATACAGCTGGCTTACCCTTCAGATCTTCTACATGATACTCTTCTGGGAATGTTACGTTTACATCGAACTTATCGCCAATATTCTTGCCAACGATCTGATCCTCAAATGTATCAATGAAGGAGTGTGAACCAAGTGTAAGCTTGTAGTTCTCGCCCTTTCCACCTTCGAATGCAACATCATCTACAAAGCCTTCGAAATTGATTGTAACTTCATCATCCATCTGTGCAGCTCTGTCTGTTACATCGATCTTTCTTCCGTTTTCCTTCTGATCCTTCAGGATCTCTGCCATAACGTCTTCGTCTGTTACTGTTGTATCGATTTTCTCGATCTCAACACCCTTGTAATCACCGATCTTGATTTCTGGCTTTACAGCTACAGTTGCTGTAAAGATGAAATCCTTACCCTTCTCGATCTGTGTTACATCGATCTCTGGGTTTGAAGTGATCTCTTCCTCACAGTTCTCGAGTTCCTTTGGATAATACTCATTTATAAGCTGATTTGCAGCATCTTCATAAAAGATAGCAGCACCGTACATTTTCTCGATGAATGCCTGTGGTACTTTTCCCTTACGGAATCCAGGTACAGAGAATTTACTCTTCTGCTTGTTGTATGCAGAAGTGATTGCCTTTGTAAACTCCTCAGCTGGTACTGTAATTGTTAATTTTGCCATGCTTCCGTCTAATTTTTCTACTGCTAAACTCATTTGTTTTTTTCCTCCTTAACTTGCAACGCCTACTATCCATTGTAAGCACTATTCTCTGCATTATATCATAAGATTTTTCGCAAGTCTATATATTTGCTCAAAAAAAGAGCTTGTTTCTATATCTTATGCAATAATGTTTCCCATTATCACCGATATAGAAACAAACTCCCTTACATGGTCTTACTTAGCGCATATCCATCTGGTCAGATTGATTACTTACCAGACATCTGCTGCTCCTGCTTCTTGATCATCTGTCTGACCATCTCGCCACCGATTGAACCGCTCTCACGGGAAGTAAGATCTCCGTTGTAACCCTGCTTCAGGTTTACACCGAGCTCGTTTGCTACTTCCATCTTGAACTTGTTCATAGCTTCCTTAGCCTCTGGTACGCTTGTTGTGTTGTTTGAGTTCTTCATAATTATCTACCTCCATACTTTTAAATTAAGACATGTTTGTCTTACTCTTATTATGTTCGGTATGCGAAGAACTATAACTGTTAATTTTTAGAAACTTTTTCTCTTTTTGATCGTAACTACGATTCCTGCACCTGCAAATACGATTGCACATACAAGCAATACAATTGGTGTTGCATCACCCGTCTGCGGAGAACCAGTCGCTCCCATATATGTATACTTCACTGGGTTCTTTGACGTGTTCTGTCCACCGTTTGCTCCGTTACCACCCGGTGTCACATTTGCATTCGGTGCCTTTGGTCCCTCCGTTGTACCCGGTTGCTCTGTCGTACCTGGATTTTCCGTTGTGCCAGGATCTTCCGTTGTATCATCACGCTTTGTCGAATAGAACCATGCGAGAATGACCATATCCTTTGTGACATTTGTATAATCCTGATCCCAGCCTTCAAAGGTGTATGTGTAATCCTTTGTTGGTGTCTTCGTCGGTGTTCCCTCTGGCGGTGTTGCAGAAGCACCCTCTTCTACAGTCTCTGTCTTCAGGATATTTCCATCGCCGTCCTTCCATACAACCGTGTAAGTCTTCGGCTGTGTCACACGATACAGTGCGTAGGTTGAGAAACGGTCTGTATTGATAATTACATAATCATGCGTCAGTGTAACCTCACTTGCATCTGTCCAGCTCTTGAACAAATAATCCGTTCCCTCTGCATGTAGCGATGCTACCTTGATGTTCTCACCTGCCAAATCCTCCAATGGGAAGGAGATCGTCACAGGCTCATACAGTCTTGTCAGATTCTGTGAATACTCTAAGTTTCCAAACTCATTATATACATTTTTCACGATGTATAATCTTATATAACGAACAATTTCTGTCCGGCTGCCAAGCTTATCTGCGAAGATTCCCTGCTCTTCGGATGTCACATCGCTTACCTTGATGTAGCTTGCATGCAAAGCAATATCGATCCGGCCACCATTTTGAACGATTCGAAGATCATCATCCGTTACATTTCCCTTGTAGTAGCTGTTGTTGTAGATCTTATCCAGACCATCCACAGCAATCTCTACATCGCCATCATCCAAAATCACATCCGTAGACAGACCGGAAAGTACAAAGTTGATTCCTCCGGTTGTCGAATAGGTCTCTGGATAGGTGATCATGCCACCGGCAACTGTCACGGATGCCTCTTTCGTCAGAGTACCGTTTGTTGCAACGATACGATACGTTCCATCGGATACACCGGTGAACATATACCGTGTATTGTCTGCGCTTGTTACAACCTCACCGCCGACAATCGTATTGCCACGGTACAGGTTAATGTAGATTGGCTTATTCTTCACATCATCTGGCAGTGAATCGTTATAAGCTGCCGTACCGTAGATCGTAGTCGTCGAATTGCCAGACAACGTCTTAAAGCTTCCTTCGATCACACGCTCCTCAGAAGAATTCAGTGTCGCTGCATGTACACGGTAATTATATAACGTATCTGGTGTCAGCTTGCTGAAGTTGTAGATCATCTCAATTCCGCTTGCAGTATCTGTCTTATTGACAAGTACGGTATCGTAGCTTGTATCAGTCGCTTTCTTATACTCGATATAGCACAGGCTCTTTGACAATGGGTTTGTTCCCTGAATTACCTGCGCCTCGATATGTGCTGTTGTATTTGTGATTGCTGTTACCGGTGTTACTTCCAGTCCAAGCGGCTCAAAGCTTACCTCTGCGGACTTGTTGCCTGCATTATCATAAGCAACAATCGTGTAAGTTGCACTGCCATCTGCCTTGAAGCTTCCCTTTGCCACGCCATCTGTATCTGTTACCGATACAGCGTTGCCATTTACGAGTACCCGGTCAGTATCTACACCACTGATCAAATCAATTGCCTGGAAGTTGATTGTTACATCTCCATTTGCATCAACCACAGAATCTGTGATCGTCACAGCCGGTCCATCAATATCAACCTTTGCATCCTCAGAAGCAGTATCACTCTGACAGCCCGCCTCGCTGACTGCCCACGCTTCCACTGTCACATCACCCTGTCCGTCCAGTGCAAATGTATAACTCTCTCCGGTAAAACTATCCTGTGATTCATGCTTTCCACTTGCGTCTGTATAAATCACTTTGTAATATGTCTTGACCGGAACCTTATCACTTGTTTCCGTTGTTGACTTGATTGTTACCTTCGGCTTATCCTCGATCAACCAGCCTGCATTTCCAATCGCACCATTATCGCCCTTCGCGATTGATACGCTTGGCTTGTCTGGTCTCTCCGAAGAAATATGACTGTAGGTTACCTGCTCGGTAGACTGATTACCTGCAATATCCGTTACAACTAAGATATAGGTTCCACTCTCTGTTACATCATAGCTTTCTGTCCAGCTCTTCGCGCCAGCGGCAGACCATGTCTGGATCGGCTCACTGCCTGTGCTATCCTTGTACAGTGCGATGCTGTCAATACCACTTTCCAGCTCACCCTCTGTCGCATCCATCGTAATCGTGACATCGGACTGGAACTGTGTCTGGCTTTCTCCATCATCAGACAATGTCACTGCCGGTTTGATGCCATCGAAGAGGAATGGACCCTGCTTCTCTACATCTACCGTATTGCCTGCATTATCCTTTACCACTGCCGAGATATAATACTCACCCGGTGTGTAATTATTTGATGCACCACCTGTAATGATCTGGTGGAAGGTATAATCTGTAATCTTTGCATTCTTTGTCGCATTGGCACCATACGCAGATGTCGTAGCTGTCACAGTTGTACTTGGTGTCTCAACACTCCATGTCACTTCATCCAGTCCACTGTCGATATCCGTTGCTGCGATTGCTGCATCCAATGTATTGTACCACTTATCTGTCAGCGCAGCCTCTCCATTTCCCTGTACGCTCAGCGCAGCAGTTGGAGGGGTTCCTTCAACCATCCACTCATAATATTTATCTGTCAGACTTGCATCAGTGTTCGTTGTATAACATACCAGCTTTGTATGTGCAGACTCCTTCTGCTTTGTATCGGTTGCCCATACAACCAGCTGTCCGGCATAGCCGCTTCCTACCAGAAGTGTTGCCTCATACAGACCATTTCCCTTCGATACCATCTTTGTCTGCATCGTCGTGGTCGGAACGGTACTTGCGTCCTCACCTGCGAAATAATAATGCAGGTAATCACAAGGGCTTTCGTCTGAACGGTATGTAACTGTCAGTGTCATACCTGTGACATTGTTCTGCGAATGATAATATGTACCAAACCCAAGCTGATTTACAAAGCCGGTCGGTTCCACTGTATGGCTTACATAAACCGGAATCTTTGTATCTACAATGATCGTCTCCTTCACTGTGTAGATTGTAGAGATCGCATTGGTTGTCGAATTGTACAACTGGAACCGGATGTTCGTGTAAGTACCATCTGTCGTAATACCTGCGGACTGGTTCTTGAACAACGCTTTTGCCTGTGCGCGTGTCATCGTGTCAGAAATATCAACCTCGCCATCACTCAGGATTCGAACCATATCATATCCGTTCGTTGCCACGATCGTATAACTTGGATAATATCCACCAACCGCAGTCTCCTTGATGGAGAAATGTCCATCGGAGCTTTCTCTTGTCACCGAGAATTTCGGCGGATTTGCAACAACTACTTCATAGTTTCCGTTGCTTGCAAAGGTTGGACGGATATAGTAATACGCATTTGCCGGGCTGCTATAAATCTTGCGGTTTGTCTCCCATGCATCCTTGTTATTCAGTCCAAGATATCTTGTCATAAATGTATTCGGATCTGCCGCATATGCATTCTGCTCTTCATTGTTATTTCCCTGTGCAATATTATCTGGATTCGTAATCGTCAGTGTACATTCCGGACTATCCTGTCCAAACAATACAGAATCCACATCATATGCAACCTCCACGTTCAAGGTACGCTTCGTTACAGTAGCTGCGTTTGCCACATCGAGGTGTCCCTCTTCTACATTCAGCAATTCATAGCAGTTTGCATTATTTCCAGATAATCTTGGTGATGTCAGACGGATCGTCTTTCCAGTTCCGACATCCTTGCCCTTCACACTTCCTGTATCAAGCATCTTTGCGGTTGCATCGAACGTTACCTGAATCGCATCGTTTGTTATACAATCCGGTACACTGCCGTCCTGTGCTGTGACAGACGCTGTCGTCTGCACCTGGATAGTATCCGAATTATCATACACCTTCGTCAAAGTTCCTCCTGTGGAAGCATCCTTGACTTCTCCAATGATAACCGGAAGCTTTTCAACAGCAAACACAAGATTAAAGGTTGCTGTCTTACTTGTGTCATTCGTATCTGTCACCGTAAATGTATAGCTCTGTGCATCCGTTGTCACATTATTCGGTGTACCTGTTATCGTATAAGAATTTGCCGATTCGTTTACAGAAAGTCCATAAGTACCAAGTCCGGTTGTAACCGCCTGCATACCATTTGTAAACTGGATGGACTCACTCTCTGCGCCATCTTTCTTGTACTTTGCTGTAATGACATGGTTCATAGCTGTACCGTACATGCCTGTCACAGCCGCATCACTGCCATCGACCTTATTGCCGTCGACATACAGCTCAATTTCCTTATATTTCCACTGACCGATCAGCTTAACCGGTGCAACATTCGTTGCATCTGTCAGTGCACCACTTTCTTTTACAAGTCCACTGTCAGTCGTCGCAGCCATCGTTGCTGTCTGGGATGGATCAATAATCGTATCCGTGCCCTCGATCTTCCAGCCTGCGAAATAATATCCTTTATTCTGAATATAAGCACTCTCATCCAAAGTCATGATAGAGACTGTATCGCCATATGCAAAAGCTTCACTCTCAACAACTGCATCGGCTGACTCTACCGGATCAAGCACACCTACAACCGATGGATCATACAACTGGTATGTCAGCTTCATGTCCTTGATTGGCTCCCAACCTGCCTTTACCGTAATCGTGTTCGTACGGACATCAGAAGATTTCACCTCGATACTCTGACCGATCGTCTTGTCTCCAAGGCTGATATACTTATATCCTCTCTTATAGAAATGATAGGTAGCATCTGATCCCGGTACTGCAAATGTCATCACCTGTTCGACATTACCGGTATTTGTCTCATTTGTCGGTATTGTAACACTTGCGACGTCTCCCTGATCACCACAGTCAGAAAATGCAAGTGTATATGCGGTTCTTGTAATCTTTACAAATACCTGATACGTTCCATTTTCTGTAGTGGTCATCTGGTTGCCTGCGATCGGCGTTGTACACTGTGCATCGCTGTACAGATTTCCGTCTGTTGTAAAATATTTTGCATCCAGACCAAATCCCTGCAGAATTTCTGCATTATCGCTCATCAAAGTAATGGTAGAGTCTGCAACTGCACAAGCCTTTGAAAAACCGGCAATTGTCTGAGATGAGGTTGTATATGCATAGTATGTAACATTTGCTGTTTCTGCATCCGCCGTTCCGTCATCTGCGGCATCTGCATTTCCGTCTGCATCAAGCAACTGGATCGGATCATTCGCTCCATCCCCGCTGTTCATCACACTGGTTGCATCCGTAGCAGTGTTCGTGAGTGCTGCATTTGCATCATCACCATTATTTACAGCGGATGACGTCAGGAACAGCGACTGCGTGATCAGAAGTGCCACAACCATAATTGATGCGACCATCTTCTTGCCATTTCCGCGTCCCCAGCAGATGGCATGCGAGATTGCAGTTACAACCGCAACCAAAGCGAGCATCGGATAGACTAATATCCGGTGTTTCTTTCCGATATCCAATAATTTACTTACCAGCTTGTCTTTCAAGTTCATAGTTACACCTCTCTACCTTATAAACTCTCTATATCCTCGATACATTTTCCATAATAATTCAAGTCAAACTATACCTGTCCGCAATTATAATTCATTGTACCATACTGATATGTAAAATCAAATACTTTTTATAAAATTCCTACAAAATATTGGGGTTCATTTAGAAAAAATGACTTATTTTGTATCTTCGGGTGCTGGCCAAAGCTCCTACTGATACCACGACTGCTTCCAGAGCGGAACATATGAACCTTCATAAAACGATGACAGGTTCTGATTGAGATATGCGAGTTCCTTTTCATATTCGCTTCGGCTCATCCCTTTGTAATAAAAAGGTTGTTCCTCCACGATCGAAGGGTTACGGAATGCATCATACTCAGCCAAACTCTCATACTCAAGTTTTCTTGGAATGTCCTGTTCTTCTCCCATACAACTCCTCCTTCCATCCTTACCTTATAGTTAAGATGATAAGAGGTTTGCATGGGATTTTCAAGACATTTTGTAAAATGCAACAAATACGCGCATTTTGTGGATATTGTGGATAACTATTCCGGATAAACAAGTCTCTCTTCCGAAATATTCTCCAATACTTCCGTCAGATACTTCTTGCTCAGATATTTCGCCATCGGCAGGTTCATATCGAGATAATTTCCGCAATCCCGCGCACACGCGCCCGGTACATCGCCCTCGAACTCGCTCATAAATGTATACAGTTCCTTCAGCAACGGCACGATATCCTTCGATTCATACTCGCCTGCCAAGATCAGATAAAAGCCTGTCCGGCATCCCATCGGTCCAAAATAAATAATCTTCTCTCCGTATTCCTTATGATTCCGGAGAAAAGTTGCTGCCAGATGCTCAATCGTATGCACCTCTGCTGTATTCATCACCGGCTCATAATTTGGTCTCGTCATACGCAGATCAAATGTTGTAATCACATTTCCGCCGACGTTATCTTTTCTTGATACATACACGCCCGGCAACAAATTCAAATGGTTCACTGTAAAGCTTGCTATTTTCTCCATGATTTTACCTGCTTTCTTATTGATTCTATATTGCTGTTTTATTTCTATATCGTTCTTGTTTTTATATGATTCATATTCTGCGTTTCTATCCATCATATTTTATATGTGATTCCATTTACACACGCAATCACATATCACACCGGCATGTATTCTATGCATTCGCATATCCTGCAACGATTGCCTGCACGAGCTTCACACTATGTGCGATTGCTTTCGCCTCAAAGGTTGGATAATCTTCGGTTGCACTGTCATCTGCCTTATCGGAGATGGCACGGATAATCAGAAATGGAATCTGATTCAGGTAAGCAGCCTGTGCGATCGCTGCACCTTCCATCTCAGTACAGTCGCCTGCAAATGTATTCAGGATAAATTCTTTCTTCGACTTATCAGAGATAAACTGATCTCCACTGACCACGCGTCCTTCAAATACAAGAATATCCGGATTCACGCGCTCGCAGCACTCCTTCGCCAGCTTTCGCAGCTTCTCATCTGCAATAAATGTCGATGTCTCCATCCGAGGAATCACGCCCGGCTCATATCCAAAGCCTGTCGCATCCATATCATGCTGCAGTGCATCAGTCGAAAGCACAATATCGCCGATATCAATCTTCGCATTTAAGCTTCCTGCAATTCCTGTGTTGATCACAGCATCCACATGATACAGATCACACAGAATCTGTGTGCAGATTCCCGCATTGACCTTTCCGATTCCAGAGCGGACAACGACAACCTCTTTGCCATTCATCGTTCCCTTGTAAAATTCCATAGACGCCTTTGTCTCGACTGTGACATCCTGCATTGTTTCCTTTAATTTTGCAACTTCTTCATCCATTGCGCCGATAATTCCGAGCATTTTTGTTCCTCCTTAATTCCAATATAATTGCAAAATGGATATTTCTATCTTCCATATTTATAATTTGAAATCCAATTCTATGCGATGTATTGAAACTACGAATTACTAAATGTTCTGGCACACATTATCTCGTCACACGAAACCGCCGCACGGGTATCGCCCCCTCGCTTCGCTCGTCGGCAGATTATCGGGCGCATCCTAAATATGAATCTACGATTCATATGCGCCCTCTGTTCGCCATCCGTGGCTCAATGGCGGCTTGATTGAACATCGTGTTCAATCATTTCTGCTTATCTTCCAGAACATTAAGTAATTCTAAGTTCCAAACATATGCATATTCTTGAATTTCAAATTATAAATATGGAAATATGCATGTCCCGTTTTGCAATTATATATTTTCTTCCTCTTACTAAAAATGCGCGAGAGATTCTCTTGCATTTTCTATCTTATTACATAAACTTTCGTAGATTGTTGTGATTCCGGTATCGTCGTAAGCGGCTTCCGGCAGGTCCGCAACATAGAATTCGTTCAGAATATACATCGCCAATTCCTGAAGCTTCTCACCGCGACCGCTCTGTTTATGCTCCACCATCTTCTGTCCGGCTGTGCGTATAAGCGCATGCCATGCTGTGACAAATTCCCGGTTCTTCTCTGGGCATCGCAAGCAGGTCCACTTTTTCACCTTGATCTTCGCAAGGTTCTTCTTGGCACATTCGCCTGTCTGCAAGAAATAAGAGAAATCTCCCTTGTCATCATAGACTCTTCCAAGTGGGAACAGCCGACAGATTCCCGGTCGCACATCATGAATCCGGCACCGCCCATCTGCATCAAGATAAGCACATCGATCCTGTTCTTTCATGCTGAGATTCGGCAAGATCAAGCCATCCACGATATTCAGCTCCACATTTCCGGTTGCAAGGAGCTGTTCAAAGGTAAGCTTCTTTTCTTCTGAGAAATTTCTCAAAAGCCAGATATCATAGGGATCTAAGATGATTGACGTGCCCATTCCCATGCAGCATTTATGGCAGCCACCGCACCCAGCCGTATCCACCTTCACCATATCATTTTCTCTATATATCCGTCCATCGGATATCTCTTCCAGACTACATTCACGTATCATAGGTAACTCCTTTTTCTGTAACTTTTTCCACGATTCGATAATAGCACAATTTACAGACGATTTTCAATATAAAAGCAATTTTCAATAATTTGAAAGATACTGCTTTTCAATATCAATCATCCTCATGATATTGGATCACCTCCCATCTTTTCCATACATTGTATGTATATTCATCGCGTTTGTGCTTTTCAAAGCAACGCCTCATCACAGCTACCACAATCATTTTTCTTATCTTTTTAATCATTTTTTCTCCTTTAAATAATGTTTTTATTTTTCTATTTGACCTCCTTATTTATAGAATGTATGATTTTTTTTATTTTTCCCCACGCTTCATGAATTTTTTTATTTTTTTGTAAAAGAAAAAGTCGTTTTTCATAAAATTTGATAAATAACGACTTTTTCTTTTTCCTCTATAAAATTTAATTATTACTTTATTTCAGCATTCCCCAAATCAATATACACTTTTCACCATTACACATACCGACTAGCTTCCGGAGTGGGTTTTCTTGCCTGCTTTTCTCTTCCTGCACCCATGCCGTGGGTTTTTCCGCTTACTTCTTCCCTCCCACACCCAGTTTTCTCTCCTCAACATATCAATAAGCTTCCGGGATGGGTTTTCTTGCTTGCTTTTCTCTTCCTACGCCCACGCCGTGGGTTTTTCCGCTTGCCTGCTTCTCTCCGCGCCCACTTTTTCCTCCATAACCTAGCGATAATCTTCCAGAGTGGGTTTTCTCGCTTGCTTCTCTCTTCCTACACCCACGCCGTGGGTTTTTCTGCTCGCCAATTTCTCTCCACGCCCACTTTTTCCTCCATAACCTAGCGACAAGCTTCCAGAGTGGGTTTTCTCGCTTGCTTCTCTCTTCCTACGCCCACGTCGTGGGTTTTTCCGCTTGCCACTTTCTCTCCACGCCCACTTTTCTCCCCGCAACCCAACAATAAGCTTTCAGGGTGGGCTTTCCCGCTTGCTTTTCTCTTCCTCGGGTGTCACCACATCGCTTTCGCTCTGTGGTATATCGTCGGGCGCATCCTAAATATATGCTTCGCACATATGCGCCCTCCTCTCCCACGCCGTGGGTTTTTCCACTTGCCTGCTTCTCTCCGCGCCCACTTTGAGTCAACAAGCTTGCGCAGAGACAAGATGCGCTCTGCACATCTTGTCTCTGATTAGCGGTCGTCAAATGCACCGCATAAATGCGTGCATTTTCCTCGTCGCTATAACAAAAAACCACCGCATATCTTACGATACACGGTGGTTCTAAACTCTTATTTACTATTTACTTTTGCAAGTAATCAAATTACTTTGCAGCAAGCTCAGCCTTGATAGCCTCTGTCAGTGCTGGAACGATCTTGTTCAGATCACCAACAACACCATAATCAGCTACATCAAAGATTGGAGCGTCTGGATCCTTATTGATTGCAATAATGATATCAGACTCTTCCATACCAGCTACATGCTGGATTGCTCCTGAGATACCGATTGCGAAGTAGAGCTGTGGACGTACAGTCTTACCTGTCTGACCAACCTGAAGCTCCTTTGGCTTCCAGCCTGAATCTACAACGGCACGTGAGCATGAAACCTGTCCGCCAAGTACGTCTGCAAGATCCTCCAAAAGCTTGAAGTTCTCAGCAGAACCAACACCACGACCACCAGATACAAGAATCTTTGCATCCATGATATCCTTGATGTCTGAAACAGCCTTAGAAATCTCAAGGATCTCTACATATCTGTTATTTGGTGTGAAACCTGGGTTGTAGTTGATAACCTCAGCCTTTGCACCCTCAACCTTGTCAAGCTTCTGCATAACGCCTGGACGTACAGTAGCCATCTGAGGACGGTTGTCTGGACATGCGATTGTAGCGATTGTGTTACCACCAAATGCTGGACGAGTCATAAGAAGCTGATTGTGCTTCTGCTCCTTTCCAGGGATTGGGTTAACAGGGAAATCACCGATCTCAAGTAATGTACAGTCTGCTGTAAGTCCTGTCTGAACTCTAGCTGAAACTGTAGGACCAAGATCACGACCGATTGCTGTTGCACCAACCAACATGATTTCTGGCTTGAACTCATTGATAACTGAAGCAAGTGCGTGTGCATATGGCTCAGTTCTGTAATTCTTCAACTCTGGATCGTCTACTACGATTACCTTATCTGCACCGTAAGCAGCAAGCTCGTCTACAAGTCCTGAAACATCAGAACCAACCAATACTGCTGTTACTTCTGTGCCTAACTTCTCTGCAAGTCTCTTTCCTTCGCCAACAAGCTCGAAAGAGATTCCGCTTAATACATTATCTACCTGCTGTGCAAAGACGAATACGCCCTTGTACTTTGCTAATTCTTCTGCATTCATTGCTCCCATTTTATTCACCACTTTTCCTTTTTAATTAAATTACGTGCTTATCCTTCAGTTTACCAACAATATAGCTTACTGGATCTGCGTCTTCCGGAGCCATCTCGCCCTGACCCTTCTTAACCTTGTCAGAAGCTCTTGCGATCTTCGTTGGAGAACCATTCAAACCGATGTTTGAATCATCAACATCTACAAGATCTGCTCTACCAAGAGTTGTGATCTCTGCATTGACTGCATCGAAGATTCCACCTGGTGTCATATATCTTGGATCATTTAATTCAGAAAGTGCTGTGATAAGACATGGCATCTGAGCCTTTACCATATGGTAACCGTCATCATACTGACGCTTAACGATTACGCTGTCTCCATCTACCTTGATCTCCTGTGCATAAGAGATAACTGGAAGTCCAAGGTGCTCAGCGATCTGAGGGCCAACCTGAGCTGTATCACCATCGATAGCCTGACGGCCTGTGATGATCAGATCATAGTCAAGCTTTCTGATTGCACCAGCGATTGTTGTAGATGTTGCCCAAGTATCAGCACCACCAAGTACACGGTCTGTTACAAGAACACCCTTGTCAGCGCCCATAGCGATTGCTTCCTGAAGAACATCTGCAGCCTTTGGAAGTCCCATTGTAAGAACTGTAACCTCAGCGCCATACTGATCCTTCAGTCTAAGAGCTGCCTCAAGACCAGCCTTATCATCTGGGTTCATAATTGTGAGCATTGCTCCTCTATTCAATGTACCATCTGGGTTGAACTGTACGCCACCCTTTGTATCAGGTACCTGCTTAATACATACGATAATTTTCACGATAAGTACCTCCTTACTTTAACAAGTTTGCTGAGATAACCATACGCTGTACTTCTGAAGTACCTTCGTAGATCTCTGTGATCTTAGCATCTCTCATCATACGCTCAACGTCATACTCCTTGATGTAACCATAACCACCATGAAGCTGTACACACTTTGTTGTTACTTCCATAGCAACCTCAGCAGCATAAAGCTTAGCCATAGCAGCCTCTACAGAGTAAGAAACCTTAGCGCCACTCTGATACTCATCTTTCTTTCTTGCAGCCTTGTATACAAGAAGCTTAGCAGCCTCGATCTTTGTAGCAAGATCAGCAAGTACAAACTGTGTATTCTGGAACTGGGCAATGGATCTACCAAACTGCTTTCTTTCCTTTACATAGTTTACAGTTGTCTCAAGAGCGCCCTCAGCGATACCAAGTGCCTGAGCAGCGATACCGATACGACCACCATCAAGTGTGTGCATAGCGATATTGAAGCCCTTGCCCTTCTGTCCAAGAAGTGCATCCTTAGGAATACGGCAGTCTGTGAAGATCAACTCATATGTAGAAGAACCACAGATACCCATCTTGTTTTCCTTTGTACCAAATGTAAATCCAGGTGTTCCCTTCTCTACGATAAATGCAGAAATCTCTTTCATCTTTCTGCCACGCTTCTCGATGATACCTGTAACAGCGATAACGATATATACGTCAGCTTCCTTACCATTTGTAATGAAGCACTTAGAACCGTTCAGTACCCACTCGTCACCATCAAGAACTGCCTTTGTCTGCTGTCCCTGTGCATCTGTACCTGCACCTGGCTCTGTCAGGCCGAACGCACCGAGCTTCTTACCAGATGCAAGATCCGGAACATACTTTGCCTTCTGCTCTGGTGTACCAAATGTTACGATCGGGTCTACACACAGAGATGTATGTGCAGATACGATAACACCTGTTGTACCACAAACCTTAGAAAGCTCTTCTACACACATAGCATATGTGAGAATATCACAGCCCTGTCCGCCTAATTCCTTAGAAACAGGAATTCCTAAGAAACCATACTTTGCCATCTTGTCTACAGTCTCTCTTGGAAATCTGTGCTGCTCGTCAATTTCCTGTGCAAGAGGCTTTACTTCGTTCTGCGCAAAATCCTTGAACAGGGTCTGCGCCATTTCATACTTCTTGTCTAAAGTGAAATCCATTCTTTCTATCCTCCATAATAGATTGTTTATTACACCCGCACGTGGCTAACAGCCACATGCGGGGATTGTACGCTTATTACTGAGCGTCAACAGGTGTCTTTGTACGATCTGCGTTGTATACGTAGAATCCCTTGCCTGTCTTACAGCCAAGGTTTCCACCACGTACCATCTTACGAAGCAATGGACATGCACGATACTTGCTGTCGCCTGTTTCCTTGTACAGAACATCCATGATTGCAAGGCAGATATCCAGACCTACGAAATCACCTAACTCAAGTGGTCCCATTGGGTGGTTTGCACCAAGCTTCATAGCTGCATCGATACCAGCGATATCAGAAACACCTTCCATCTTGATGAATGCTGCTTCGTTGATCATTGGGATAAGGATACGGTTTACAACGAAACCAGCAGCCTCATTTACCTGTACAGGTGTCTTACCGATCTCCTCAGAGATCTTGATGATCTTATCAACTGTCTCCTGTGGAGTATTTACACCAGCGATAACCTCAACAAGCTTCATTCTGTCAGCAGGATTGAAGAAATGCATACCGATCATAGGACGTGTAAGACCATTTCCAATCTCTGTGATAGAAAGTGAAGATGTGTTAGAAGCAAAGATACACTCTGGCTTTGCAATCTTGTCAAGCTCAGCAAATGTTGTCTTCTTAACTCCCATATCCTCGAATGCAGCTTCTACGATCAGATCGCAGTCTGCACAGAGATCTTCCTTCAGACCAGGTGTGATGCTTGCAAGAATTGCATCTACCTTCTCCTGTGTCATCTTTCCTTTTTCTACAAGTCTAGCATAGCCTTTCGCGATCTTATCCTTTCCGCCTTCAGCCCACTCCTGCTTGATGTCGCAAAGTGCAACTTCGTAACCATCAACCATAGCAAATGCCTTTGCAATGCCCTGTCCCATGGTACCAGCACCAATAACGCCAACCTTCATGTTTATTTCCTCCTTAAAATTTTAATTACTTACTTATATATTATTTGTTCTGGAATGGAACAACCTTTAACTTCTTCTCCTTGTCTTTCTCAAGGAAGTTGCCCATACCTGCCTTCTGGTCTTCTGTCTCGAAGCAGTCACCGAAGAGCTTCTCTTCGATCACGATTGCCTGATCCATATCTACCTGAAGTCCATCGTTGATTGCCTTCTTGCAGTTTCTAACAGCGATCGGAGCGTTTGCTGCGATGCCTGCTGCCATCTTCTTAGCTGCTGGAAGAAGCTCTTCCAATGGATATACAGCGTTTACAAGACCGATTCTGTATGCCTCATCAGCCTTAATATTTCTTGCTGTGTAGATCATCTGCTTTGCCATACCAGCACCTACCAGACGAGCGAGTCTCTGTGTTCCACCAAATCCAGGTGTAATACCAAGACCTACCTCTGGCTGACCGAATACTGCATTCTCAGAACAGATACGGATATCACAGCTCATAGAAATCTCACAGCCACCGCCAAGTGCAAATCCGTTGATTGCAGCGATTACCGGGATTGGGAATGTCTCAATCTTACGGAATACATCATTTCCCTTCTTACCGAATGCTTCGCCCTCAGCCTTTGTAAGTGTAGACATCTCTCCGATATCAGCACCTGCAACAAATGACTTCTCGCCAGCACCTGTAAGAACTACGGCTCTTGTTGTATTCAGATCAATCGCATCGAATGTAGCCTCAAGCTCATCCAACACCTGACTATTCAACGCATTCAAAGCCTTTGGTCTGTTGATTGTAACAACACCTACAAAGCCTTCCTGCTCATAAGTAATAAATTCCATCTTAATCTCCTTAAACTCTATCCATGTATGTTACGCGGCTCAATTAGTCCTCAATCTTAACGATTGTAGAGCAGCCCATACCACCACCGATACACAGTGTAGCAAGACCTGTCTTAGCACCTCTTGCCTGCATCTCATGAAGCAATGTAACAAGGATACGACATCCAGAAGCTCCAACCGGGTGACCAAGTGCGATTGCACCACCGTTTGGATTGAGCTGCTTCTCTGTATCAATACCAAGATCCTTACCAACTGCTACTGACTGTGCAGCGAATGCCTCGTTTGCCTCGATGATATCGAAGTCTTCGATCTTCATGCCTGTCTTAGCCATAACCTTCTTTGTAGAAGCAACAGGTCCGATACCCATGATAGAAGGATCAACACCTGCAAGTGCGCCTGCAACGAATGTAGCCATAGGCTTAACACCAAGCTCCTTAGCCTTCTCCTCAGACATAACAACGATTGCTGCTGCACCATCGTTGATACCAGAAGCGTTACCAGCTGTAACGAATCCGCCTGGGTTGATTGTACGAAGCTTAGCCAGAGTCTCAACAGTTGTTCCAGGACGAGGACCCTCATCCTTCTTGAACTCGATCGTCTCTTTCTTCTTCTTAACCATAACTGGAACGATCTCTGCGTCAAATGCACCAGACTCCTGAGCTGCTGCTGCCTTCTGCTGGCTGTTTGCTGCAAATGCATCAAGCTCTTCACGAGTCAGACCCCACTGCTCACAGATGTTATCAGCTGTCTTGATCATGTGGTAATCATTGAATGCATCCCAAAGAGCATCGTTTACCATTGTATCAACGAGCTTGCCATTGTTCATTCTGTAACCAAAACGAGCGTTCATAGCTGCGTAAGGAGCCATAGACATGTTCTCCATACCACCTGCTACAACGATGTCAGCATCGCCAGCCTGAATCATCTGAGCTGCCATGTTAACACAGTTCAGACCAGAACCACAAACTACGTTTACAGTAACAGCAGGTGTCTCGATAGGAAGTCCAGCCTTCAGAGATGCCTGACGAGCTACGTTCTGTCCAAGACCTGCCTGAATTACGCAACCCATATATACATGATCGACCTGATCTGCAGGAACGCCTGCTCTGTTCAGAGCCTCCTTGATTACGATAGAACCTAACACTGGTGCTGGTGTTGTTGAAAGTGCACCACCCATAGTACCGATTGCTGTACGACATGCGCCAGCTAAAACTACTTTCTTTGCCATGTTGAAAATTTCCTCCATTTCGTTTTATTGTTTCTATCTGTGCCGATCATGCATATGTCGACACGCCTAGATAGATAATATCATAATTTCCATGGTTTCGCAATAAAAGAAACCTTTACTTTTGTTTCTTTTTATGTACATTGCGTATACTTTTTTTGTTTTTTGTATTCATTTGCTGCTTCTGGTTTTGCCCCTGCTTCTGTGCAGAATTTTTATGTTGCACATTCGAACGATTTCCAGATTGTTTATTCGATGCGCCATATTGAGATTTTTTCTCATTTGCAGCATTCTTCATCTTCCGCGGTTTGATCAGACAGTTCTTATCGAACCCGATCAGATCCGTCCGTCCTGCTTTCACAAGTGCCTCATGCACCAGATCGTAATTATCCGGATTCCGGTACTGGATCAGTGCCCGCTGCATCGCCTTTTCATGTGGAGAATTTGGCACATATACCTTCTCCATCGTCCGCGGATCCACGCCAGTGTAATACATGCAGGTTGATATCGTCGAAGGTGTCGGATAGAAATCCTGCACCTGTTCCGGCATATAACCCAGATCCCGCAGATATTCCGCCAGTTCCACCGCTTCTTTCAGAGTGGAACCCGGATGTGACGACATGAGATATGGTACCATATACTGTTTCAATCCAAGTTCCTCATTGATCCGTTTGTATTTCTTGCAAAATGCCTGAAAGACTGCATTTTCCGGCTTACCAAGCTTCATCAGTACCTTGTCAGAGATATGTTCCGGCGCCACCTTCAGCTGCCCGCTGACATGGTATTTGCAAAGTTCCCGAAAGAATGTATCATCCTTGTCCGCCATCAGATAATCAAACCGGATACCTGAACGGATAAATACCTTCTTCACCTTCGGCAGACTTCGGAGCTCCCGCAGTAATTTCAGATAATCGGAATGATCCACAATCAGATTCGGACATGGCTTTGGGAACAGACACTGACGGTTCGCACAGACGCCGTATTTCTCCTGTTTCTTGCAGGCGCGCTGCCGGAAATTCGCCGTCGGGCCACCAACATCATGGATATAGCCCTTAAACTCCGGATCTTTCGTCATTTCCTTTGCCTCTTCTATAATGGATGCATGACTGCGTGTCTGCAATGTCCGACCCTGATGAAATGTAAGCGCACAGAAACTGCACCCGCCAAAGCACCCCCGGTTGCTGACCAGCGAGAATTTGATCTCCGATATCGCAGGGATTCCACCCTGTGCCTCATAAATCGGATGATAGGTCTTCGTATATGGAAGCGCATACACCTCGTCCATCTCCTGCTCCGTCAGTGGTTCCGCCGGTGGATTCTGGATCACATATTGATAATCCTTATATTTTTCTACCAGAATCTTCGCGGTGATATGATCCGTGTTATCATATTGGATTTTAAAGCTTCGCGCGTAATTTAATTTGTCTTCCTGCAACGCGTCATACGACGGAAGCTCAATATAGTCTTCATACAGATGTTCCAGATTTCTTGCTTTGTAGACCGTTCCATGAATAAAACTTAAGTCTTTGATGTCGATGCCGCTTTGCAGCGCATCCGCGATCTCCACAATGGCATGCTCACCCATACCATAGATCACAATATCCGCCTGTGCATCAACGAGAATCGAATGTTTCAACTTATTGGACCAGTAATCATAATGTGCCAGCCGGCGCAGACTTGCCTCGATACCGCCTGCCACAATTGCCGCGTCCTTGTATTTCTTCCGGATCAGATTGCAGTAAACGATTGTCGCATAATCTGGTCGCTTTCCCATCTCGCCACCCGGGGTGTAGGCATCTGTATGCCGTCTTTTCTTGGAAACAGTATAATGGTTCACCATTGAATCCATATTTCCGGCGCACACCAAAAAGGCAAGCTTCGGCCTGCCATAAATCGCAATCGAATTTTCATCCTTCCAGTCTGGCTGTGAAATGATTGCCACTTTATATCCATGTGCCTCTAACACACGGCTGATGATCGCCGGTCCAAAAGATGGATGATCCACATAGGCGTCTCCGATCACATAGACAAAGTCCGGTTGTTCCCAGCCCTTTAATTGCATTTCCTTCTGCGTGAGTGGGAGGAACCGCTCATCATATGTATATTCCACACCATGTTCACGCAATGTTTTCTTCTTATTTTCCACGTATTTCTATCCTGTCTCTTACTCTTCCAAGGTTCTTCCGTCCTTGATATAATAATGGGCTGTTCCTGCACCTGTCGCAACAACCTGATCCGGATTCTTGATGTTCACAACCGGGACACCAATCTTATCCATAATAAGCTTGTCCATACCAAATATCTTGCTTCCGCCTCCGGCAAGGATAATACCATGCTCGGATATATCGGAAACCAGTTCCGGTGGTGCCGCCTCCAACATCTCCCGAACGGAATCCAAGATCTGATCTGTCTCCTCCTGACACGCCTCGATCATCTCAGAGGATTTGACTGCCATCTTCGTTGGAAGTCCGCGCACCAGTTCCTTTCCACGTGCATACCCGATCGCATCCTGTTCCCGCGGATACACAGAACCAATGTCCTTCTTCAACTGTTCGGCAGAGCTTTCGCCCAGCAGCACATTATGACGTTTCCGCATATAACGGATGATTGCCTCATCGAAATCATCGCCACCAATCTTGATGGAACTGCTATGCTGCACACCGCCTCTTGCTACGATTGCAATATCCGTCGTTCCCGCACCGATATCCACAACCATCGCACCAACTGCCGACTCAATATCCACACCTGCACCGATGGCTGCCGCAAATGGTTCCTCAAGCACATACACATTCTTTGCACCGGTACGGTATACTGCATCACACGCTGCACGCCGCTGTACGTCCGTGACACCACTTGGCACACAGACGCAGATGTTAGGTTTGCCCCAGATCTTTCGTTTTGCAATCGCTGACTTCACATAGATCTTGAGCATACGCTCCGTCATAATATAATCGGAGATAACACCATTCCGGATCGGACGTGTCACCTCAATATCCTCCGGTGTCTTTCCGAGCATCTTTTTGGCTTTATTTCCAACCGCAATGATCTTTTTACTTTTAGCCTCATATGCAACCACCGATGGCTGGTTGACTACGATTCCTTTGTCTTTTATGTATATGACCGTATTCGATGTTCCAAGGTCTATACCGATATCTATATTTACCACGTTTTATACCTCTTATCTTCTGGTTTCTTATTTATCATCCCGTCTATTGGCTTATCACGTAAAAAGCCGATGCTTAAATTATAAGCATCGGCTCTGATTTTTTCAACGATTATTTAAAATCTTCACTTAGTAAATATTTCCGGCTGGAACCTTTTGCCTTCTCACGATCGTCACATTTGAGCATTGCCTCATCGCAAGCCTTGAGCATACGATCGATATTTCCAGACTCCATTGCCATCAGGAGATTCTTTACAGTGCCTTCTACAGAATCATCTGTCTTAAAGCCCTGCTGTTTGAAATATCCCTTTGCAATCGCAAGCATATCCTGTGTAGAAATGCCTTCCATATTGATCTGGTGTGTAAACTTATCCTTGGCATCTCCAGTCGCTCCAAACAAGCGGTTGATAGACTCAGTTGCACCTGTCAGAATCACAACAACATCGTTTGCATCCTTGGCTGTAAGTTTCATCAGCTCTGTCATCTTATCTGGTGCGATCAGACCTGCATTTTCAACAACCATACATCCACCGGCAAGCTTTGACATTGCATCTGCAAGTTTAACCTTGTTCAATGCCTGTGCCTTGATCTTCGCGATCGTCTTCGCCTTGCAGATTCCCATATCATAGAAGCTTCTTGCGAAATCTTCTCCGACACTGGTCAGACCAAATCCGTGATCACCCATCATACATACGTTACGATTCTCCTGATCAACAGTAATGGCATTGAATGTATCCACGAGACTCTTTCCGGATTTCTCCATCTTTGTATACTTTTCAAGGTAAGATGCAGCAAGTGGAAGTTTTCCTTCCTCCGCTGGCTGTGTCAGGTCGATCTGAATGCTGTCTGCCTGCTCTGCCGCCTTCAGCGCTTCCTCTTCGGCCTTCTTTGCAGCCTCTAAGATCTTGCGGGCTTCCTCAGCCTTCGCCTTTGCTTCCGCCTCTGCCTTTGCAGCTTCCTCGGCTGCCTTCTTGCGAGCCTCTTCTTCTGCCTTTGCAGCAAGTTCTTCCGCTGCCTTCTTCTTTGCTTCCTCTTCGGCTTTCTTCTTTGCTTCCGCCTCTGCCTTCTTCTTAGTTTCTTCTTCAGCCTTCTTGCGTTTCTCTTCCTCAGCCTTTGCCTTTGCGGCTTCTTCCGCTGCCTTCTTTGCATCTGCCTCTGCCTTCTTACGAGCTTCCTCAGCTGCCTTTAGTGCTGCCTCTTCCGCCTTCTTTGCCTCTTCTAAGATACGCATAGCCTCTTCGGCTTTCTTACGGGCTTCTTCGGCTGCTTTCTTTGCTTCTTCCTCAGCCTTCTTACGGGCTTCTGCTTCGGCTTTCTTCTTGGCTTCTTCCTCTGCCTTCTTCTTTGCTTCCGCCTCTGCCTTCTTCTTTGCTTCCGCCTCTGCCTTCTTCTTTGCCTCTGCTTCGGCTTTCTTCTTGGCTTCTTCCTCAGCTTTCTTCTTTGCTTCTGCTTCGGCTTTCTTCTTGGCTTCTTCCTCAGCACGCTTCCGATTCTCTTCTGCACGCTTTGTTGCTTCTTCTTCTGCCTTCTGTGCCTGTTCTAAGATACGCTTTGCTTCTTCGGCTTTCTTCTTTGCCTCTTCCGCCTTCTTCAAAGCTTCCTGCTTTGCCTTGGCTCTTGCCTCTTCCTCAGCCTTCTTGCGGGCTTCCTCGGCTGCTTTCAGACGTGCCTCTTCCGCTTTCTTACGTTTTTCTTCCTCTTCTGCCTTGAGGCGTGCCTCCTCGGCTGCACGTTTCTCAGCGGCTGCAGCTGCACGCTGTTTGGCTGCTGCTTCTGCGATTCTACGCTCCTGTGCAGCTGCCTTTTCTTCTGCCTCTTTCAGCTTCTTTCTTCTGGCTTCTTCTTTCCGCTCAGCTTCCTCAATAGCCGCCTTCTTCTTGGCTGCCTCTGCCTCCGCTGCCTTCTTCGCCATCTCTTCCTGCGCCTTTTTCTTTTCTTCCTCTGCCTTATTCTCAGCATCGCCATACTGCGCAAGCTTTGATATCTCTGCACCCAGAGCATCCTCATCCTCATCGCCAAGATCGTACATACTCTTCACATCATTGGTTGGAGTACTCCGGTTTGGCACAATGCTGATGATATCATCTGCATCATCCTTGGATGCTTTGTTCTCCTGTGCTTTCCACTCTACACCATCGGAAATAATCGTTGTATTTCCCTGTTTTGTAAAGGATGCTTCCTCTTCTGCATCATCCCCATTGATTACCTTTACATCGCCACTGCCACCGGATAATTTTGTAGGACGCAATCTTGCTTTTTCATCATCCTGAGCCTTTTTCTTCTCAGGTGCTTTCTCTTCCTGCTTGTTACCCATGTCAATATTGAGACCAAGTCCTCCAGATGGCTCTGTAGCTCCAAGGCTACCGCCCAGTCCTCCAAGTCCTTTGCTCTCTGTCTTGCCACCTGACAGTCCGCCACCTACTGGTGCTCCAAGTCCGCCGCCAGCCGGCTTATCTAAGGATTTTCCAGACTTATCTGCCTGAATGCCAACACTCATGCCAAGTCCTTCATCACTTGCCTTCTTTGGCTCTTCCTTCGCAGGTTCTGCTGCCTTTGCAGGTACCTCTTCTGGTTCCTCGTCCTCCAATTTAATACCAAGTTCTGCAGCTTTCTTACGACGCTTCTTCTCTTCGATTTTCGCAAGTTCTTCTGCTGACAGAGTTTTGTATTTTGGCTTATTGTGGTCTGCAGCAGCTTCTCCCGCATCTGCAGCTCCAGACAATTGCATTGCTTCCTGCTCTTTTTTCAGTTTTGCAGCCTTGGCAGCCTTCTCTTTTTCTACCTGTGCTCTTACCGCAGCAATCAATGCTTCTCTTTGATCAATAGCCACTCCCATTGCCTCCTTTCAGTCATACCTTCTCTCGGTCATATCTTCTCGTCAAGAATTATCTGTATTCTTTTACACGTTTTAGCAAATTCTTCTTAACAGAATCTATCTTCAAAGATGCTTTTAACTCATCTCGTGAAGGTCCTTTTTGTACCGGCTGTTCCTCTTTCTTCTCAGCCTGCGGTGTTGTTGGAATCGCATCCATGCTGATACCAAGGGATGCAAGCAATGCTTCCGCCTCTCTCTGCATCTGCTCTTCCTTCTGCATGTTCTCCGTCATCTTATCCTGCGCTTCTTCCATGATCTCGTTGAAATTATTTTCAACAACTTTCACTTCTTTGTGATAATCCGGGAATAACGATGACTTGAATACCGGGAAGTCCAACTTCTTTTTTTCCGGTTTCGTTGTAAACGGAGCTACGTGGAATTCCTCTTTCGGTTCTTTCTTCAGCTCCTCGATTTCTTCCTCTGTCTCTGGTTCTTCTTCAACAGCTTCTTCTACTACTGTCTCCTCGATCTCCGGTTCTGACTCGGATTCCACCTCTGGCTCCGGTTCTACAACCTCTGGCTCCTCAATTTCTACCTCAACCTCCGGTTCTTCTTCGACAGTCTCTTCAATCTCCAGTTCTGTCTCCGGTTCTTCCTCAACAACATCTTCTACTGTCTCTTCGATCTCCAGTTCTGGCTCGGCTTCCACCTCTGGCTCTGGTTCTACAACCTCCGGCTCCTCGATTTCTTCCTCTGCCTCTGGTTCCTCTTCGACAGTCTCTTCAATCTCCAGTTCTGCCTCCGGTTCTTCTTTCACAGCTTCTTCCACCGTCTCTTCGATTTCCGGTTCTTCTTCCACAGTTTCTTCAATCTCAGGTTTCGGTTCCGGCATCTTCATCTCTCCGAATTCATCATCCACAGTTTCAGTGAAATCGTCAACCTCATATTCTTCCTCAAAATCTTCCGGCGCCAGTTCCACTGTCTGGAATTCAAACGTCGGTTTCTTGGCTGTTGTCACTTCTGCTTCCTTCGTCTCGGTCTCCTGCGTCACATGTTCCTTGGATGCAAGTTCCTCAATTGTATCCGCTTCTGCTTCAAAACCATCATCTTCATCTACTACGACTACATCTTTTGCAATTGTCCCTTTTCCATGTCTCATATCTTCCGCCTGCCCTGTTGTCTCTGCAATCTCTGATGAAATGTCACTATTTGATTCTTTCGGCTCTTCCGATGGTTTTACATCTTCCGATTCCGATGTTACTTCTTTTGTTTCTTCTATATCAGCATCCGTTGTCTCAGATTCTTCCTCGTGTTTCTTTCTCTTCCGTCTCTGGAAAAATCCCTTCTTTTTTTCTTTTTCCGGTTCTTCCGCTTCTGTCTCAGACGCTTCCTCTGCCGTTTTTTGTTCTGATGTTTCTGTCACAGATGCTTTCTCTGCTGTTTCTTGTTCTGTCACAGTTGTTTCCTCAGACGTCTTCTGTTCTGTCTCATCCGCAACTGTCTCAGGTGCTTCCGCTTCGGTATCCTTTTTTTCTTCGGTAGCAGATTCCACTTCCGTCTCCGCCTTCTCAGCTTCCGCCGCTGCCGCAGCTTCTGCCTTTTCCTGCTGCTTCTGTTTTTTCAACAGCTTCTTTTCTTTCCGTTGCTCTTCGCGTTCCTGCTTTTTGAGCATCTTCTGCACTTTCTTCTCCGAACCGGCAGGTGTATATGAATCCTCATACATGATCGTGATCTCTGCCTCTTTCGGATGCATCCGCAAATCATCGGCTGCAAGCAGCTCCTGTTCTTCTGCACGAAGTGCCTCCATATCTGGATCATCATCTACAGCTTCAGTGTCCGCATATATATCGAAATATGTATCTACCTTTACTTTTCCAGCTTCGATATCCAATATAATCTGGCTGTTATCGGAATTCTTGAACGATGCATGATATAACTCAGCCAGCGTCGCCGCCTCGTTCTGTTTTTCCTCTTTCTTGTAAAGCAGATATAACTCAAAGCTCCAGTCATAGTCCAGATTGTGTGCATACCCGGCAATCAATGGTTCCAGCGTCTTGTAATCGTCCGCATGTTCATGCTTATTCCAGACATATTCCATGTCCCGGCTGTCATATGCATTGGCATCAAACATATACATATCGTAATACGTCTTTGCCAGCTGGAAATATCCCATCCGCAAATACAGCTCCACAAACGTATACAAAACCCGCTTCGATTCCGGTCCCAGACGATGCGCCATGATCAGACATCGTCTGGCATCCTTATATCTATCATTTTTTATGTAAATCTCTCCACACAGTCTCAGGAACTGTGGGTTCAGGGATTTTGTCAAATCCTGATGTTCCACTAACTCAAGTGCCAGACTATATTCTCTGGAATTCGCCAACTCTTTAATTTTATTTACACTCGCCATGCTGAGTCCTGCGCCCATACCCTGTCACCTCTGCCAGTTTCATTTTACTTAGTGTCCTTCAAAGACCTTTTCTACCTTCTCGATTACGGTGTCTTTCATGTTGCCTCTTGTCTTTTCATACTGCAATCCTGACTCCATAATCTCCAAAAGTTCCATTCTGTACTCGCTATCAATATCCTTGATGTATTCCATCAATACATCCTTCAGTTCAATGACATATTCCTTCGTCTGCATCTTTGCAAGCATCTCATCTGGATTGAACTTCGATGTACTCTTCATGTCTTCCTGCTTACGTCCACAGATCAGACATTCATCTGCGCCAGCCTCGTTTACATAACCACAGTTACATGTCCAGATCATGCCATCGGTACGATACTTCTCGACTGCATCAATACCACGTTTCTCTTTAAGTGCAGATAATCTATGTAACGGCATGCTGACATCGATTGGCTGGTCGTTGCACGCGAATACACCACGGCTTGTCACATATTTGGAGATGCGTACCTTTGCATCCTTCAAAAGCAGAATATCCTTTGCAGGAAGCTTACACTCCATATCCTTGGATTCGATCAGAGAAACATTTCCTTTCTCAAATACAAAATCCAGATCCTTTAACAGCAATCGTTCTTCATACAGGTTTGTCAGCTCGACGTCTGCACGGATTGCACGAATATCATCTTTGTTATAATTAAAGAAATCTGTAGAAATTGTTACCCCATTCTTAGAACCACGTAACCATACACGTACCGGTCTTGGCACCAGACGATTATAGTAGTTGCTGACATACAGAGATTTTTCTGTAACTGGATTCTCCTCTGGCTTCTTCTTCAGGCGAACAGCTGTACCAGAAGCGATCGTTCCTACGGAATAGCTTGCAAACTGTGTATAATTCAATTCCACGCCAATTACCGCATCCGCTTTCTTTCTTGCTGCGATTGTCTGCAAACGCTTCAGTGCTGTCTCATTTACCTGCTCCAGCTTGCCTGTCAGCTTCTCACTCTCGGAATCTGACATCTCACTCACACCGGCTGCAAACCCCTTGAAAAAGTTCGAGCTAAGTACCGACTGTACATTTACAAATCCCAAATACTCTACGATTTCGTAACCCTCAAAGCCCTGTCCGGACGTCAACATTACTTCTGCCATTTTTATTACCCTCCCAAAATAAAAATAATCGCTCAAATTTACCTTAAATGATACCATACTTCCGTCATATTTGAAAGACTTTTTGTATGATTTATAACATTTTCATCAATTATTTTGTGCATTTTATGCAAAAATCACCAAATTTCTAAAATGCTAATGGATTTTTATTCTCATATTTGTGGAAATAAAACTCCAAATCAAAATAGGTATGCTCATCGCTGTCCGCGATCATTTCCCAGTTCTCCAATTCATCCAGATTCGGGAAATGTGTATCCGCTGCATAATCATAGTTGATCTTCGTCACATGCGCATATTTGCAATACGGAAGCAGCATCTCGTAGATCTGTCCGCCACCGATTACAAAAATTTCCTTATCCTCATATTTTTTCAGTTCCTCGAACAGTTCTTCCTTCGAGTGAACAACCGTACCCCCTCGCACGGTATAATTCGGATCAGTCGATAAAATGATATTATCTCTTCCCGCAAGCGGCAGGCCATTCGGGAATCCTGCCAGTGTCTTTCTTCCAAGTACAACGACATTTCCCATTGTCGTCTGTCGGAAGAATTTGTGATCCTCAGGTATTGATACGAGCAGATCGCCCTTGTTTCCAATCGCCCAGTTGTTATCTACTGCTACTATTAAGTCCATATTACCCTCCAAATATTTCGCTCTAAACCGCTATTGGTATGTTCTTGATCTGTGGTCCGGTCTGATAATCTTCGATTGTAAAATCATCAACCGTAAAATCATAAAAATCTTTGACATCTGGATTGAGTGTTACTTTCGGCGCCGGATACGTCGGCCGGCTGATCAGCTCTTCCACGATCGGAATGTGTCTGTCATAGATGTGTGCATCTGCAATCACATGTACCAGCTCTCCCGGTTCAAATCCAGTTACCTGTGCCATCATATACACAAGTGCCGCATACTGTACGACATTCCAGTTATTCGCTGCAAGCACATCCTGCGAACGCTGATTTAAGATTGCATTTAATTTGTTGCCTGTGACATTGAACGTCACGCTGTACGCACACGGATACAGGTTCATCTCAGACAGATCCTGATGCACATAAATGTTCGTCATAATACGGCGGCTGTATGGATTATTCTTCAGATCATAGATCACACGATCGACCTGATCCATCATACCCTCTTTGTATTTGTGCTTCACACCGAGCTGGTAACCATACGCCTTGCCGATCGAACCATCTTCGTCTGCCCACGCGTCCCAGATATGGCTGTGCAGGTCATGGACGTTATTTGATTTTTTCTGCCAGATCCAGAGCAATTCATCAATTGCGGATTTGATATAAGTTTTTCGAAGTGTGATCGCCGGAAATTCCTCCGCCAGATTATATCGGTTTACAACACCAAACCGTTTGATCGTATATGCCGAAGTCCCATCCTCCCATTTCGGACGCACCTTTTCGCCCTTCGTATCGTAACCGTTCTCAATAATATCCTTACACATCGCAATGAACAAATCATCTGCTTTACTCATGTTTTGTCTCCTTCTCCTATTTTGTGCAGTATTCACAGTCTCACTTGTGAATATGTGCCAATCTTATTTTTTCTGCTTGTATTTTTTTCTTTTTCTGTTAACATAATGCCCATGGAGGTACATTCTATGATTCCAAAAGAATTCGGGCCTCGTCTAAAAATTTCGCGTCGTCAAAAACATCTCAATCAAACCGACATTTCCAAACGACTCAATATTACAAGACAAGCCTACAGTAACTATGAAACGGGAAGATGTGCGCCGCCAGTCGATGTTCTGGCTGAACTTACACTGCTTCTCGAATATGATTTCTTTTCTATTTTTCTGGAAGCGGCTGCTTCCAAATTATTTCATTCCAATTTTCAATTTTATCCAGAAAGCGAGGATCTATCATGTCAGACACAACCACCTTTGGAGCTATGCTCATTCGTCTCCGACTCCACTCCGGTTACACCCAGAAAGAAATAGCCGCATCGACCGGCATCTCACGTTCATCGTATTGTCATCTGGAAGCGGACTACCGAAAGCCAACGATGGAATTTTTTATTAAGCTTTGCATCTTCTATAAGCAAAATCCCGTGAAGCTCCTGCTTCCACTTTTCCCGGAAGAATCCATGGATTCCCAGAAGCATTATCTGCAATATTTAAATTCGTTATGTGAAATCCGATACAAATCAGACACGAAGCGCAATCGAAAGCGCAACGTCAAATGCTGGTCTAAGAAATAGCATCAAAGTTGTTCCCGATCAGAAATCCGGCTTCCGCCTGTTTCCGGTTCTTCTCATATGGATTGCTCTCCGAATACTGAATCTGCGTGGTTGTCTCACCACCAGCGACATACGTTCTGCCACATTCCGGACAGACTCCCATCTTCAATGTCACATTCGCCGATATCAGCTTTGCACCCGGCTTGCTGCTTTTCTGAATCGCATTCGCCACGTGCTCCCGTTCATGTGCACTTACTTTCGCGTACGATTCTCCTGCCGCAATCTTGCCCGGTGTCTTAAATGACACATCCGGTTCGTTCGAACCATCGACATATTCCCGGTTCTTACACGTCTGACATTCGACCGGCTTCACCTTCGTGGAAGTGTCGACCGTATTGTCCGCATTGACCGGTGTCACACGGCTGACACCGCTATATGGAATTATATAGTTGTTACTCATCGAAGCAATATTCATTCCATCACCTCAAAAAAATAAAGGTAACCAGACAGGTTATCTGCATGGTTACCTTCATTTTACTATATTTCGCTTATATCCACAAGAGAAAGATTGTGTCTGTCAGATGACTCTAAGCTTGTAAGAAGCGCATGTGCGGTATCTAAGCTTGTGAGAACCGTCACACCTGTCTCGATTGCATTTCGACGGATCACGAAGCCGTCCTTGCTGTGTTCTACACCCTGTGACGGTGTGTCGATAACAAGATCGATCTCATGTGACAGAATCAGGTCTAACAGGTTCGGAGAAGGCTCTTCCACCTTGTTAATCGGTTTTGCAGGTACGCCATTCTCATTCAGGACACGGCAGGTACTTCTTGTCGAATAGATCTCATAACCAAGTGCGGTAAACCGCTGTCCGATTTCTACTGCATCCAGCTTATCGGAATCCTTTACTGTAAGTATCATCTTCTTATACTTCGGCAGATTCACGCCGTTTCCAAGGAATGCCTTGAACAACGCTTCGTTGTAATTTTTCGAGATACCAAGGCACTCACCGGTTGATTTCATCTCCGGACCAAGACTGATCTCAGCACCCCGGATCTTCTCAAAGGAGAATACCGGCATCTTGATTGCGAAGTATTCAGATTCCGGCTGTAATCCCGGTGTATAGCCCATATCCTTGATCTTCTCGCCTGTGATAACTCTCGTTGCAAGATCAACGATTGGAATACCGGTTACCTTACTGATGTATGGTACGGTACGGCTTGATCGCGGGTTAACCTCGATGACATATACCTCATCCTGATATACAATAAACTGAATATTAATCAGTCCGATAACATGCAGGCTGTTCGCAAGCTTCTTCGTGTAGTCTTCGAGCACACGCTTGATCTTCGGTGTGATCGTCTGTGCCGGATACACGGAAATACTATCTCCGGAATGGATACCTGCACGCTCGATATGCTCCATGATACCAGGAATCAGGATATCGTGGCCATCACATACGGCATCAACCTCGATTTCCTTACCCATCAGATATTTGTCAACCAGAACCGGATGTTCCTGCTCATGGCGATTGATAATCTCCATAAACTCAATGATATCCTTATCCGAGATTGCAATCTGCATACCCTGTCCGCCTAATACATAGGAAGGACGAACAAGGACCGGATAACCAAGCTCATTGGCTGCTTCCAGCGCTTCCTTTGCTGTAAATACAGTCTTACCGGCAGCTCTTGGGATACAGCATTTCTCCAGAATCTCATCGAACAGTTCTCGGTCTTCGGCCGCATCGACATTTTCAGCACTTGTACCAAGGATTGGCACGCCCATCTCCAAAAGCGCCTCCGTCAACTTGATGGCTGTCTGCCCACCGAACTGTACAACCGCGCCGTCCGGTTTCTCGATATTTACGATAGACTCTACATCTTCTGCCGTCAGTGGCTCGAAATACAGACGATCTGCGATATCGAAGTCTGTACTGACTGTCTCCGGATTATTATTTACAATAATGGTCTCATAGCCCTTGTTCTTCAAGGTCCACGTACTGTGTACCGAGCAGTAATCAAACTCAATACCTTGTCCGATACGGATCGGGCCGGAACCAAGCACCATGATCTTCTTCTTATTCTCATCCACTTCGACTTCCGATTCGCCATCGTAGCAGGAATAATAATATGGTGTCTCCGCCTCGAACTCCGCCGCACAGGTATCTACTATCTTGTAGGATGCATGAATACCATAACCATAACGAAGCTCCTTGATTTCCTTTTCCTTCTTGCCTGTAATCTGTGCGATTACCTTGTCCGGAAACTCCATGCGCTTTGCTTCCTGCATCATTTCCTTAGTGATCTCAGGTGTCTCACGCAACAATTTTTCTTCCTGTACAATATTGTTGATCTTATCGATAAACCAGATATCTACCTTCGTAATATCATGGATTTCCTCTGCGGAGATTCCACGGCGCAGTGCTTCTGCGATGACGAAGATTCGACGATCATCAATGCGGTGCAGCATCTCATGGATTTCTTCCGTCGGAAGATCATTGTAATTCTCGTAGATCAGGCTGTCCACATGCTGTTCCAGGGAACGAAGCGCCTTCATAAGTGCACCCTCGAAGTTCGTACAGATACTCATAACCTCACCGGTTGCCTTCATCTGCGTCGTCAGCTTGCGGCTTGCCTTGATGAACTTATCGAAAGGAAGTCTCGGCATCTTAACTACAACATAATCAAGTGCCGGCTCAAAGCTTGCATATGTCTTACCTGTGATAGCATTTTTAATCTCATCCAGATTATATCCAAGTGCAATCTTCGCAGCCACCTTCGCAATCGGATAACCGGTTGCCTTCGAAGCAAGTGCCGAAGAACGGCTTACCCGCGGGTTTACCTCGATTACACAATATTCAAATGTCGTCGGATGCAATGCAAACTGTACGTTACATCCGCCCTGGATACCAAGCTCTGTAATGATATTTAAAGCAGCACTACGAAGCATCTGGTATTCCTTATCTGCCAGTGTCTGTGATGGTGCAACAACGATAGAATCTCCGGTATGGACACCAACCGGATCCAGATTCTCCATATTACATACGGTAATACAGGTACCGTTCGCATCACGCATAACCTCGTACTCAATCTCTTTCCAGCCCGCGATACAACGTTCAACCAATACCTGACCGACACGTGACAGACGCAGTCCGTTCATCAGTATCTCTACGAATTCTTCTTCGTTGTGCGCGATACCGCCGCCGCTTCCACCAAGCGTATACGCCGGACGCAGCACGATCGGGTACCCGATCTTCTCGACGAACGCCAGACCATCCTTGATGTTCGTTACGACTTCGGATGGTGCACATGGCTCATGGATCTTCTCCATAGTCTTCTTGAATTCCAGACGATCCTCTGCTTTCTTGATCGTCTTAGAAGATGTACCAAGCAGCCTTACATTATGTTCCTTCAGGAAACCGGACTCTTCCAGTTCCATCGCGATATTTAACGCTGCCTGACCACCCAGTGTCGGAAGCACGCTATCCGGCTTTTCCTTCTTGATAACCGCCTTCACAACCTCCGGTGTCAAAGGCTCAATATATACCTTATCTGCAATATCCTTATCTGTCATGATGGTGGCAGGATTCGAGTTGATCAATACTACGCAGATGCCCTCTTCCCTCAGGGAACGGCATGCCTGTGTACCGGCATAATCAAACTCTGCCGCCTGTCCGATGACAATCGGACCGGATCCAATAACTACAACCTTTTTTACGTGTGGATTCTTTGGCATTATTTAGACACCTCCATCATATTCATAAACTCATCAAACAAAAATCCGGTATCAAGCGGGCCTGCACAGGCTTCCGGATGGAACTGTACCGTCTGTACATTCTTTCCAAGGTAATGAACACCCTCAATTGTCTTATCATTTACATTGATAAAGCTTGGCTCTGCAATATCACGATCCAACGTCTCTTCCTTTACCACATAGCCATGATTCTGTGTTGAAATATATACCTTTCCGGTCTTTAAATCCTTTACCGGATGATTTGCTCCACGATGTCCATATTTCATCTTCTGTGTATCTGCACCGTTTGCAAGTGCCAGAAGCTGATGTCCAAGACAGATTGCGAAGATTGGAATCTTCGTAGCAAAAAGCTTCTTGATTTCTTCGATCGTCTTCACGTTATCCTTCGGATCTCCGGGGCCGTTCGTCAGCATAATTCCGTCCGGTGCATCCGCGATGATTTCCTCTGCAGGAGTCTCCGCCGGATATACAGTCACCGAACAACCACGCTCCAACAGACAACGCACAATGTTCTTCTTCACACCAAGGTCGATGACCGCAACCTTATAACCATCGCCTGGGAAGCTCATCTTCTCCTTGCATGTGACATCCAGCACAACATGTCCCATGCTCCATGCCTTAATCCTTTTGATACAATCGTCCTTATCAAAATTCTCATCCGTTGTAATCATGCCCTTCATCGTACCTTTGTCCCGCAGAATCTTCGTTAATGCACGTGTATCAATTGCCTCAATTCCGGTAATATCATTTTCTATAAGAAATGACTCGACACTTTCCTCGCTTCGGAAGTTGCTTGGTCGCTTCGCCAGTTCTCTGACAATAAAGCCAGACTGCCATGGGCGCTCCGCCTCCATATCTTCCTTACAAATACCATAGTTACCAATCAACGGATACGTCATACACACAGACTGTCCTGCATAAGAAGGATCCGTCAGTACTTCCAGATAACCAGTCATTGATGTGTTAAATACGATCTCACTGATAATTTCTTTGGTCGAACCGACGCTTTTCCCCTCGAATACATGGCCATCTTCCAGTATCAGAAATGCTTTCATAGTCTTTGTCCTTTCTTCTTAGATTTACTTGCAAAACAAGAAATTTGCTCAAAAAAAAAGAGTGAAACGGAAAAATTGCATAGTTATCCGAAGCTCTTTTTTCTCAAATTGCAAAAATTATACATCAATTTTCGCCATAGCACAACCCCTTTTGTCAGATTCTTTTATTCTTCTTTTGTTCTTCCCTTTCCAAGCGGCTGTAAATACATCCACAATAGTCCTGCCGGTACAGGTGATACTCCCGTGATAACTCGATGGAATGAGCATATCCATTTTTTTTCTTGAAATCACTGTACAGATATGCAACGCCATATTTTTCTGCCATCCGCTCACCGATCTCGTTTAACCATGCCGCGTTTTTGTGCGGACTAATCGAAAGTGTCGTCGTAAAAATATCGAAACCGTGCTCCTTCGCATACCGGGCGGTCTCCTCTAACCGCAGTTCATAACACTTATAGCAGCGGCGTCCACGCTCCGGTTCTTTCTCCAAGCCTTTCGCGATCGCATAAAACTTCTCCGGCTCATACACACCGTCACACACAACAACATTTCTCGCAAACTCCGCCTCCTGTGTAAACCGTTTCAATTCTTCGATCCGTTTCTCGTATTCTTCCTTTTCCGTGATGTTTGGATTGTAAAAAAAAGCCGTGATATCAAATTCTTCATATAATACACTCAGCACATGGGAGCTGCACGGTGCACAGCATACATGCAATAACATTTTTTTTGTTTTTTTTACATTTTTGTTTATTTCCTTGTCCATTTTTATCCCTTCCTTGTCACTTCGACGAAAAAAGTCGCCCAATCGACCTACAAAAATGACGATTTTTGTGCAATATTCACAGTTGACTTTAGCAATAATATACAATATACTAAAGTCAATGAAAGAACTATAATATAGTTAGTTATGATTATATATTTTTACAGCTTGAAGGGCAAGAGTAAAAACGATAGAATCGCTATATGGGAGGTAAGAAACTATGACAGTGGATCAGGCAGTTAAAAAATTCAAATTAGAGCCACTTAACGTATATACGGCGAAGGCAAAAGCAAAAGAACTGAACGTAGATGAAGTTCTGTATATGAATGTTCAGAAGAACAAATATGCCTACATCGTAAAAGATGGTGCGCGTGGCTATGTGCTCTATCAGGATGAAAAAAGTATTTATTCCAAGATGTACAAAGGACTTAAGATGACCCCACTTGAGCCATAATTGTACATATTTCGTATACGTATATATAATACACACAAAAAGAAATCCGGAGCTTCGATGCAAATCGAGGTTCCGGATTTTTGGTTATTCACTATATTTATTCTTATAGAACAGCTTCACATGCTCTATGCATTTATCATTCAGTTCCACAATTACCGCTTCCGTGCGGTTTTTGCTGTTGTTGATGAATGCGTACCACTTCTCTTTCCTGTCCGGAAAGCAGGAAGTGTAATCCCGGATGATCATATCCGGATGTGCCTGACGTTCGTTGTCAAACAGAATGGAGGTATACGGCAACACCTTCTGGATCTTACCTGCCTCAAACTCATAAACCTTTTTCCGTGATGAGCGTTTTACGATCTTCGAGATCTCGCAATCCCCATTCACAAATATATACTCATACTCCAGCTCCTGTCGTGTCGCTGTAATGATCGTAAGAGCAATACCGATAATCAAGATTGACGGTCCGACCCAGCCTGCCATAAATGTCCAGATTCCAAATCCGACGATCATCAAAGCAACGGATGCCACAACGGGCATCCGGTCCTTTGCTTTTAATTTCTTTTGTACTGCGTATTCCGCATAACCTTCCAAGTTATTTACCATATTTACATTTCCTTTAATGACTCATCAATTGCCTTGGCTGCCTTCTTACCGGCACCCATTGCAAGGATAACAGTTGCAGCTCCTGTAACGACATCGCCACCGGCATATACATGCTCACGTGTACTCTCACCAGTCTCTTCGTTGACGATGATACCACCCCACTTCTGTGTTTCCAGACCTTCCGTTGTCTGACGAATCAATGGGTTTGGTGACTGGCCAATTGCGATAACAACCGTCTCAACCGGAAGGATTGTGTTGGATCCTTCGATTGGCTGTGGACGTCTACGTCCGGAAGCATCCGGCTCACCAAGTTCCTGTGCAACAACCTCGATACCTGTTACCCATCCATCTTCTCCGTGGATCTCAACTGGGTTGTTCAGAAGCTTGAAGATTACGCCCTCTTCCTTTGCATGCTCGACTTCTTCCTTACGTGCAGGTACTTCCTCTGCACCACGACGATATACAATATATACTTCCTCTGCACCAAGTCTCTTTGCGGTTCTTGCTGCATCCATTGCTACATTACCGGCACCGACAACAGCGACACGCTTACCTACCTTGACAGGTGTTGGAACTTCGCCCTTCTTATAACCCTTCATCAGGTTAACACGTGTTAAGAACTCATTTGCGGAATATACACCAAGGAGATTCTCGCCTGGAATCCGAAGGAAATTCGGAAGTCCTGCACCTGTTCCAAGGAATACCGCGTCAAATCCACGTGCAAACAGATCGTCAACTGTGAGTGAACGTCCGATTACAACGTTTGTCTCAAGATCTACACCAAGATCTGTAATATTCTCCAGTTCCTTTGCAACCAGTGACTTTGGAAGACGGAACTCAGGAATACCATAGCTCAATACACCGCCAGCCTTATGTAATGCCTCGAAGATTGTTACATCGTAACCCTTCTTTGCAAGCTCACCAGCGCATGTGATACCAGCAGGGCCAGAACCGACAACTGCGACACGCTTGCCGTTCTTCTCGATGTTCAACTCTGCCTTCTCGCCGTGTGCCATGTGGTAATCTGCAACGAAACGCTCCAGACGTCCGATAGATACAGACTCACCCTTGATACCACGGATACATTTACCCTCGCACTGATTCTCCTGTGGGCAGACACGTCCACAGATCGCTGGAAGTGCATTCTCACTTGTAATGATCTCGTATGCCTTCTCAAAATTACCAGCAGCTACCTGCTCGATAAATCCTGGAATTGGTACGTTAACCGGGCATCCAGTCATACAAGGTCTGTTCTTACAGTTAATACATCTGGTTGCTTCCTCCATTGCCATCTCAGCTGTATAACCGGTTGCAACCTCTTCAAAATTCTTATTTCGTACATTTGGATCCTGCTGTGGCATAGGAACCTTTGTTGGACTCATATTTGGCATCTTTCGTTCCCTCCTAATTCTGCATCTGATCTGCCTGAAGCTTCATCATACACTCGTGTTCTTCTTCCTTGAAGAATGTCTGGCGCTTCATACACTGATCAAAATCAACCTCAAATCCGTCGAAATCCGGTCCATCTACGCATGCAAACTTCGTCTCGCCACCAACTGTGACACGACATCCGCCACACATACCTGTACCATCGATCATGATCGGATTCAAAGAAACGGCTGTCGGAAGGTTGTATTCCGGCTTCTTTGTAAGTGCTACTACAAACTTCATCATGATGAGTGGTCCGATTGCGATTGCATGGTCATACTGCACGCCAGCATCCAGAAGCTCCTGCAGTTTCTTAGTAACAACGCCCTGCTCGCCAAGAGAACCATCATCTGTCATGATATATACATTGTCACAGAACTTCTCGAACTTCTCCTTGAGAAGTACAAGCTCTGCGGTACGTCCGCCGATAATCACATCCACTTTTGTACCCTGCTCAGCAAGCTTCTTTGCCTGTGGATAAAGTGGCGCTGCTCCAACACCGCCCGCGATACCGATCACACGTTTCCACTCTTTGTTGAGCGGTGCCGGCTGTCCAAGTGGACCTACAAAATCCTGAAGGTAATCGCCCTCATTCAGCTTTGCCATCAGAGTTGTTGAATATCCAACAACCTGGAAAATGATCTCAACCGTATTGCGCTCACGGTCAAAATCTGCAATTGTAAGAGGAATACGCTCGCCATCTTCATCCACTCTGACGATGACAAACTGTCCTGCCTCACAGCGTGCAGCTACATAAGGAGCTTCAATCTCCATCATGACAACAACCGAATTTAAGACTTCTTTTTTTACAATCTTATACATGGTCTACCCCTATCTCTTAAAAATTTACTTTATATTTACGCATCGTTTCTCGTGCGTCATTATCTGATAAATTATATCACATATACTTTCATAATCAAAGTTTTTCTTAAAAATTCTATCTGTTTTTATACAATTTCATCGAAAAAACTTGCTTCATGCAGTATCGACATCAATGAATCATCCCCCTGCAGTGAAAGCGCCATAAACCCATATCCGTCGTTCATCCGTACAGACACGCCAAGCATATTTGCAATATCATCGCAGAAATGCCGCTCCGACATCGTCACGACCAGTCTTCTGCAAAATGCATGTTCTGCCAGCCTTACCGCTGCATCCAGCACATATCGCACATGATCATCAAAGCTTTCAAAACGCTCCACATACATCGTATCATCATAGATATCATAAGAAAACATACCTGCCAGACGTTCTTCCACCTGCCCGTCATCCATGTGCATACCATCCTCATACACAGCTACCACATCTCCATTCTGGCAGCGATGTTCCATGCACATCTGCTCCAGATATTGCGGCGTACGATGCGCGTAAATCTGATATTTCTTTGCCAGTGCATCATTTACTTCTCCAGACAGATGCTCCAGTATATCTGCGCGTTCCTCATGCAGATCTTTCAGATTCTTCGTATAATATCCTTCCTCACCAGAAAGATCATCCGGTACGACATCCTCGTCCTCCAGCTCTGCAATATCAATATCCAGTTCCAACGTATGAAATACCTTCTCAAAGCCAAGGCTCTCATAGTATTCTTCCCGTTCCGGCATCAAAAACGTAAACGCTCTGCCGTCCTTTTTCATATCTGCAAGCACGCGCTGCATCATTTTGTGCATGATGCCCTGCTCCCGATATTCCGGTTTCACAGCCACTCCGACTATGTAATAGCACAGTTCCTTTTTCCCTTCTACTTGCATCTCATAAGGATTCAGATGGATCATGCCTGCCAGCACATCCCCCTTATAAGCAAGTAAAATCTTATTTTGCTTACAAATCTCTGTAAAATAATAATCCGCAAATTCCTCCGGATCATCAAATATTTCATCCCACATCTGTCGAACCTCAGCAAGCACCTCCGGTTCACCTTCAAAATATTTGAGCCTGCAACTGTCTCCGTCACTCATGAAACTAAAATATCCTCCTATATCTATCTATTATTTTTATCTTTTTGCACAACCCATGCATCCCATGCATGGATTGGCAGCATTTTCTACAGTATCATCTACCACACGCGAGCTTCGATAATCAAAATTATCGATTGTCTCAAGCAGGCAGATCGCCTGGGAACTGATTCCCTGTCCCTGCCCGGTAAATCCAAGGCCTTCCTCTGTTGTCGCCTTGACATTAACCTGATTTTTATCAATCTGCAGCCGTGCCGCAATGTTCTCCCGCATTGCATCAATATACGGCGCCAGCTTTGGTCGCTGCGCAATCACGGTTGCATCTACATTTCCAATCACATAATTATTGGCATCCAGAAGCTTCCGCACTTCCTCCAGAAGCCGCATACTGTCCGCGCCTTCGTAAGCCGGATCGGTATCTGGGAAATGTTTTCCGATATCTCCCAAAGCTGCAGCTCCAAGCAGCGCATCCATAATCGCATGCACCAGCACATCCGCATCCGAATGTCCAAGCAGACCTTTCTCATACGGGATCTCCACGCCTCCCAAAATCAGGCGGCGTCCCTCGACTAATTTATGCACATCATATCCCATGCCAACTCTCATGGTTCCTACGCTCCTTTATATCAGGCAAAATTAAAGTATCGTACTATAATCTATCATATTTGCCCCATATATGCAAACGTTTCCTTGTCTCATGGTTAGAATTGCCACAATTTGATTTTCTATATTTACGAATCTGTCATTTCATTGTAAAATGTCACTATCACAGTCATAGAGTAAAATGTACTGTACAAATTTATACATAACGAGGAGGGTTTATTATGGGAAGATCCGGCGGCGGTGGCGGCGGCTTTAGCAGCGGCGGTCACGGTGGCGGCAGTCATCATGGTGCAAGTTTTAGCGGCGGTGGCGGTAGTTTTCGCAGCAGTGGTTCACGCGGAGGCGGTTTTGGCGGTGGTCCAAGGCCTCACGGTCCCGGTCCGGGCCCTAGACCATACGACGATTACGGTCCGGGGCCACATTACTATCATGGAGGTCCGGGCATGCCTCCCCCTCCACCACCGAGAAGAAGATACTATGGAGGTAGAACGACTTACGTATATACGAACGGCGGTCACAGAAGCAGCGGCGGCGGTGCTTTTGCAACAATCATTCTGTTCATGATCATCCTGATCATTTTCTCCAGCTATATGCAGTTTAATGGTGGTTATACAGGCGGCGAACTCAGTGATAACCGTATTTCCGAATACGCAGAGGATCAGTATAACACGATATTCAATGGACGCGAGGACGGACTGCTCTTAGTCGTAGATGAAAACGACAACGGTCAGTTCAAATATGGTGTCAAAGCCAATGCACTTATGGATACATACATTAACAGTATGATCTCCGCATATCAGAATAACTACAATGATGATCTCGGTATCCAGTTAAAGGGCATGCTGGAAGACACATTGGAAATCATGAAGCAGGATGGCATCTCAAAAATCAAATCCGACAAGGCATTTGACTCTCACTGCTATCGGGATGATTTAAACTGGATTGATACAAAGAACAACGTCGTAACCGGCGCACAGGAATTCTACGATGCAACCGGTATCCAGTTCTATGTAATGTTCGTAAAGACTCGTACCATCGCCAAGGCAACGAATCATTCTGCCGGCGTATTCAAGGTACTGATCATCGCAGCAGCGGTTGTCATCGTCGTATGTATCCTCTTCTCATGGTGGAAGAAGCGTACTGCACAGAAGAACAAGGAGCAGGAGGACTTAGAGCGTACATTAAAGACACCGCTTGAAACCTTTGGTTCCACACCGATGGATGATTTAAAGGCTAAATACGATAATCAGGATAATAACCAGTCATAACGGCGAATCCGGATTTGCCAATTTGATTTAAAAGAAAAAAGGGAATGTTTCCATGTAATTCATGAAAACATTCCCTTTTCTTTTACCATGCAGTTGCAATATCTAACTGATTTGGATTTGACGCTGCAAATCCGCCTGTATCTACTACTATCGCTGTACCAAGGCTGCTCTCTACAAGCGATCCTCTTGGATGTGTGTTCAGATCTGCGGCAACCATAACATAATCACCGTACATTTTTACACCATCCTCTCGAACCCAATACTGCCCTGGAATTCCCATTCCCTGCATCGTTGCTACGACACCATTCATATTCAAGTTGTAATACGTTTCTTTTCCGCTTGGTCCGTAGTTTACACCCTTGGATGCAGTCAGCTTTCCGTCTCCGGTCTGATTTGTATATGTAGTCACATATGTCTGTGCATTTTGTGCGGTTTTTAAAACTGCCTGCTCTGCATAATATGTCTCTACCGACGTCAGGAATTCATCATAATTGTCGCGAACTGCCAATACCTTGTCTCGCTCGTCGCTCGCCATCAGTGACGGCTTGATGTCAACTGGTAATGACTTTACATGTGCGATGAACTCCGAATATACCGGATTCGTCTGTGCTTCGACCATCGTCTGAAGCATGCTTCTGTCTGCAACCGATGTTTCTTCTATCATATTTGTCACATTCATATTTGCCTGAAACTTCGGTGTGAGTTTTGCTACATCAGTCGTTACAGCCTTTGTCATATCATTCCCAATACTCTCTGTAACTTTCGCTGCCTGAACAGCTTCCCCGATGCGCTCCTGCGTTGTAACTGCTGCAAGCACCATAGACTCTGTTGTCATTGCCGGTGCCGGAGCTTCTACAAGTACCTCTGTTACCTTCTCATTTGTTGTGCTATTGGCTTTGTAATCTTCCAATAATGTTGGTGCGTATAAACATACTGCTAAGATCATCACAAATCCTATCATTAGCTTGTCGATGTTTAACCTCATCTAATCACTCCTTTTCCAAAACCGTTTGTTCGCAACAAACTTCCCCTATTTAACATCATGTTTGTTAACTTGTCAATACATTTTTGAAATTTTTTAGAAATATTTGAAACATTTTTGTAACATTTTTCGATGTTTTGTCACAATTAACCACATTTCCTGCATTATTTACATATTTCAGAACAGCATCCGAACGGATTCGACAACCGCGCATCGACAAAAAGGCACAAAAAAATCTCATGCCATTTCTGACATGAGATTCTATTTGCACATTCTATTCTATATAGAATTTCAGGCATAAAAAATAGCGGAAGGGGGATTTGAACCCTCGACACCACGGGTATGAACCGTGTGCTCTAGCCAACTGAGCTATTCCGCCATAAAAATGGGACCTATAGGGCTCGAACCTATGACCCTCTGCTTGTAAGGCAGATGCTCTCCCAGCTGAGCTAAGATCCCATTCGTTTTGTGTTGTTTGCTCAACACTCTTGCTATTTTACATACCTTGCTTCCATTTGTCAAGCATTTTCTTGAATTTTTTAACATATTTTTTTCAGATGCTCTGAAGCCCGCATATTTACGTGGTTTTTAGATGCATCCAATCGAGCGCAAAATAAAGATCCACAAGGTAAGTGTCACAGACGACAGCAATGTCGTAAGCACAATAACATTGGAAGTCAAGATATCATCGTTGTCCATATTCTTCGCCATGACATAACAGCTCACGGTCGTCGGGGATGCCAGCATGATCAAAATTGCTACCATCTCACTCGGTGCAAATCCGAACTTATATGCAAATGGTAAAAACACGAGTGGCAATCCGATCAATTTAATAAAAGTTGCACCAAGGGCAGGCTTGAGTCTGGCAATCGCCTGTTTCGTGTCAAACCCGGCACCCACCGCCAGCAATGCAATCGGTGTTGCAGTCTGCGCAACATAATTGAGTGTCCGTGCCGGAATCGTCGGGATTGGCAGCCGTACCAGTGATGCGATCAGTCCCAGAACAATTCCTATAATAATTGGATTTTTCGCAATGTTGATACAAGCGTTCTTGATTTTACCATAATCTTTATTTGCCTCTGTATTTGCATTAAATACCAATATAATGACTGATAATATATTGAAGAACGGAACTGCCGCCACGATCATAAGCGGTGTCATGCCGATCTCCCCACAGATGTTCTCCACAAATGCAACACCCAGAATTGCCGCGCTTCCCCGCGCACCCGCCTGTGCAAACGCACCCACCATTGTCTTGTCCTTCAGGGTAAGCTTTGCAATGCCCCACACAAGAAAGAACATAATGATCGTCACAATCATACAGAACAGGAAGAACTTTACATTCATATCCTTTCTCACATCGGATCCTGCAATATCCCGGAACAGCATAACCGGAAGTGCGACAATAAACACATATTTATTCGCCACCCGTACAAATTCGTCCGTCAGAAAACCGATCCTTCTCAATATATATCCTAACAGAATAATCAGGAAAATCGGAATCGTCACATTCACGCTAAATATAAAATTATCCATTGTTTTTTCCTCTTTAAAAAAAATCTTTTTTGCATTGCCTAGTGTACCACACTCGTCGACAAATTCCAAGAAATGGCGCTATTTTCCTATATTTTTCGGCATTTTAAATTTTTTTAAAAAAGTTGTTGACAACCACCCCTGCTTTATGTATAATAACACTTGCGTTGAGACGAGGCAGACAAATAAATGCCTTATCGGGGTGTGGCTCAGTTTGGCTAGAGCGCCTGATTTGGGATCAGGAGGTCGCAGGTTCGAGTCCTGTCACCCCGACTTAATATCTTCTCTTCGCCAAGCTCAGATTAAGCGGGTGTAGTTCAATGGTAGAACACTAGCCTTCCAAGCTAGATACGTGGGTTCGATTCCCATCACCCGCTCTATTTTTTTACCCAGAAGTACTATACTAATGAAAGGAACAAAGGCAATGATAGACAGCTATGTTGCACTGGATATAGAAACTACAGGGCTTAACCCGGCAGCAGACAGAATAATTGAGATAGGAATGGCAAGGGTATGTAATGGAAACGTGACAGATACATATTCAACACTTGTCAATCCAGGCATTAAGATAAGCGACAGAATAATAGAGCTTACACATATACATAATGAGGAGCTTACAGATAAGCCAAGAATTAATGAACTGATTGATGATGTAATACAATTTATAGGAGATTATCCTATACTTGGACATAATGTTATATTTGATTACAGCTTTTTAAAGAAGGCGGCGGTTAATAACAATCTTGTATTTCCGTCAGCAGGAATAGATACACTTAAAATGGCAAGAAGAATACTTCCAGAACTGGAGCATAAGAAGCTTGATTATCTGTGTGAGTATTTGAAGATTGACCCTGGTAACTCACACAGGGCTTTAGATGATGCGCTGAGTGCAAGCGGAATATACTGGAAAATGTATACAATAAAACCGGATGATTCAGGATTTGAAATACCATCTGAGCTTGTATACAGTGTGAAAAAGGATAGTCCGATTACACAGGCACAAAGAAATTATCTTACAGCACTTGTTGTAAAGCATAATGTTAAGCTTGATATCCCGATTGATGAGATGACCAAGAGTATAGCTTCACGAAACATAGATAAGATACTTTCAGAATATGGAAAATAATGGTTAGTTATGAATTAATGTTTATATAGGTAATATATTCATATAATTAATTAAATACCTAGTTAATAGCTGATACTATCAGGTCTTTATTAACAGACTTGATAAGTGAGGCGTATTGTCTTAACTGTCTGATTTTGGAAGCATTTCCTGCTTCTGAATATAATGCGTAAAGGTCAGTATAGGTAAGTCGTATGTCAGAGCCTATCTTTACGGCATATTCAAGAAATGCTGTGGCATCGGATATGTCCTTATGTTCAATAAGGATATGTCCAAGCTCTGAAAGACTCTTTATAAATGAAGTGTAGTTGTCTTCATATTGTGTTAAAGTATCAAGATTAGCAACACCATATTTTAGCTTAAGGTCAGTGTTGGAATACTCTGACAGGTTAAGCATTGGCTCAGTCTTAAGTGTCTGGATATTATTATAAGCCTTAAGGGCTTCTGGTGAATTATTTAATATGTCAGCTAATGTCAGGTTGTTATCTATAGCAGGAAGTGCGTCGTCCCATTTAATATAGTTAAGTGAGCTTATATCCTGCTTTCTTGTTGAATTGGCTTTCTGTTCCCTTTCCCAATATTTTTTTGAGCGTTCTGAGCCAGAACGTGTACTTTTTTTAAGATAAAGTTGAATAACTATTAATATTATTATAAAATAAGGCAATATAAAGTGCATAGTATTCTCCGTTTCCAATATGTTATTAAAATGTATTGTTTAATGTGCTGCTATGTTTAAGGAGGTAATTATGATTAATTTAAAAAAGAGCAAAACTAAAAGAATATTTGCTGCAGTTATAATAGTAATCCTTGTACTTGCTATGGTACTTCCTATGGCTGTGTCAGCATTTATTTAAGATTAAGTATAGATTGAAAATGTAATATATGCAAGTTCAAGCTTGTAATTGAATGTAATATGTTAAAAACATAGAAACGAGGATTGGTATGAAATTAGGCAAGGTATCAGATACAATTCTTTCAAGGTCTGTATTAAAGCCTCTTAACACCGTAAGAGGCCAGAAGGTTACACGTATGGATATTGGACAGGACGTGTCTGAGGTGGATATTAGAGAGCAGGGCGTGGATAAGACGCTGTTAAGTGCGACAGCCTGTGGATATATGCCTCTTATTAAAGCCGTTAATAATATATATGCCGCTGGCGGCACACCCATAGCGGCAAGTGACTGCATAGTTATGCCAGAGCAGGCAAGGGAAATCCGTATAAGGGAAGTAATCGCAGGACTTACAAGACAGGCGGCAGTTACAGAAGTGCCAATAGCCGGAGGGCATACAACAGTCAGCACTTCGGTCAGTGAGCCTGTAGTAACTGTTACCGTGCAGGGCTTGAGGGAAGATAATAGAAATGTTATTGAGGCAGGACAGCATATAATCGCCGCTGGCTGCATAGGAATAAGTGGAGTAAAGCAGTTAGTTGAAACTGATGAGCAGGCGGTATATGAAAGATATAGTAAAGACTGGGTAAGTAAGGCTGTTGGCGAAGATACAGATATGTATATAGGCGGAATGGTACAGCTTTTAAGGGACAATGGAATTAACTGTTATATGCACGATGTATCAGAGGGAGGAATATTTGGTGCATTGTGGGATATGTGTGAATATGGCAATGTCGGACTTGATGTTGACATAAGAAGCATACCTGTAAGACAGGAGATTATAGAGATATGCGAATTATTCAATGTTAATCCGTATGAACTGCAATCTTTAGGTTGTTTATTAATGACAGCGGATAATGATTGTGATATTATTAATATACTTAACAGCAATAATATCCCAGCCGCAGTTATAGGAAGAATTGTGAAGGGCAATCAGAGAATTCTTCATAATAAAGACGAAGAAAGATTTCTTACATTGCCTAATCAGGATGAGATATTCCGCTGTATAAAGACAGCACAATAATTTAATTGAAAGGGTATAATGATATGAGAGAGAAAATCCTTAACTTGTTAGAGAATAATGGTAGAATTGACATTCACGATATGTCCGTTATGCTTGGAGTCGCGCAGGAAGAAGTCGCGAATGAGATAGCGGATATGGAAAAGGAACATATTATCTGTGGTTATAATACCCTTATCAATTGGGATAAGACAGGCGATGAGAAAGTAACAGCACTTATTGAGGTAAAGGTTACACCTCAGAGAGGACTTGGTTTTGACAGCATTGCCGAGACAATTTACAAATATGATGAAGTTACATCAGTTTATCTTATGTCTGGTGGCTTCGATTTTACAGTTATTATTGAAGGAAAGACTATGAAGTCTGTTGCACAGTTTGTGGCGGCGAAGCTTGCACCACTTGATTCAGTGCTCAGCACATCAACACATTTTGTATTAAAGAAATACAAAGATTATGGAACTGTAATTGACGAAGAAGACAGAGATGAAAGGATGTTAGTAACACCATGAGAGATGCTTTATCTAAGAAAATAGTAGATATAGAGCCTTCAGGTATAAGAAAGTTCTTTGACGTAGTAAGTGAAATTCCAGATGCAATATCACTTGGCGTTGGTGAACCAGATTTTGATACACCTTGGAATGTAAGGGAAGAAGGTATATACGCATTAGAGAAGGGAAGAACATTTTATACTTCTAATGCAGGACTTAAGGAATTAAGACAGGAAATAAGCAGCTATGTTGCAAGAAAGTATGATACACAGTATGACCCAATGAAGCAGGTGCTTGTAACTGTGGGTGGAAGTGAAGCTATAGATGTAGCGTTAAGATGTATGGTTGACCCAGGTGATGAAGTACTTATACCACAGCCAAGTTATGTATCATATCTTCCTTGTGCAGTTATGGCAGATGCTGTTCCTGTATTTATTAATCTTAAAGAGGAGAATCAGTTTAAGCTTACTAAAGAAGAATTGCTGGAGCATATTACAGATAAGACTAAGATTCTTATAATGCCATTTCCTAACAATCCGACAGGTGCTATCATGACAAGAGAAGAACTTATGGAGTTAGTGCCTGTTATTATAGAGAAGGATTTGTATGTTATATCAGATGAGATATATTCAGAGCTTACATATGGAGATAACAAGCACTGCTCAATAGCAAGCCTTCCTGGTATGAAAGAAAGAACTATTATGATAAATGGTTTCTCCAAAGCATTTGCTATGACAGGCTGGAGATTAGGTTATGCCTGTGGACCTGCTGAGATTATAAAGCAGATGATTAAGCTTCATCAGTATGCGATTATGTGTGCACCAACTAACAGTCAGTTTGCCGCTGTTGAGGCATTAAGGAATTGTGATACAGAGGTAGAGAAGATGGTTACAGCCTACGACCAGAGAAGAAGGTTTCTTCTTCATGAGCTTAAGAGTATGGGAATAGACTGTTTTGAGCCATTTGGGGCATTCTATATATTTCCATCTATCAAGAAGTTTGGTATGACATCAGATGAATTTGCTAGCCGACTTCTAGAAGACCAGAAGCTTGCAGTTGTTCCTGGAACAGCATTTGGCAATAGCGGTGAGGGCTTTGTAAGAATATCGTACGCTTATTCAATTGAGAACCTTAAAGAAGGAATTAAGAGAATAAAGAACTTTATAGAAAAGTTATAAGTACATATTAACTACAATGGAGGAAGAGTTATGGCAGGAATGAACGCAGATTTTATCAATCCATTTTTAATGTCAGCGACTAAGATAATGCAGGAAATATGTCAGACAGAGATGAAGATAGGAAAGCCTTATGTCAAGACAACAGAATTCGAGAAGGAGTCTGTTGCTGTTATGATAGGTATAACAGGTGAATTAAAGGGTCAGGTTATTATGGCATTTGAGTTTAATAAGGCATTGGACGTGGCATCTAAGATGATGATGGGTATGCCGGTAACTGCACTTGATGATATGTCTATAAGTGCAATAAGCGAGCTTGGTAATATGATTATGGGGAATGCTGCAACGATATTCTCAACAAAGGGATATGTTATAGATATTACACCACCAAGTGTATGTCACGGAGATATGACTATTACACAGTCATATACACAGAATATATGTGTGCATATACATTCAGGTGACGAGGTGGCATTTGAACTTAATATAGCTGTAATAGCAGAACAGTAAAGAATTATAAGGAAAGATAATTATGTTAAATATAGTATTACATGAGCCAGAGATGCCTGCTAATACTGGCAATATAGGAAGAACCTGTGTAGCAGCAGGTGCAAGATTACATTTAATTGAGCCACTGGGTTTCAGCCTTAATGAGAAAATGCTTAAAAGAGCAGGGCTTGATTACTGGGATAAACTTGATGTGACAGTATATAATGATTATGAAGATTTTCTTAACCGTAATCCGGGCGCTAAGATATATATGGCAACTACTAAGGCACATCATACATACGCTGATGTGAAGTATGAAGACGACTGCTATATTATGTTCGGAAAGGAAAGTGCGGGAATACCAGAGGAGATTCTTGTAGACCACGAAGATACATGTATAAGAATTCCAATGATTGGAGATATCCGTTCCCTTAATCTTTCTAATTCAGTGGCAATAGTGGCTTACGAGGCATTAAGACAGCACGGCTTTGAGAATATGAGCTTGTCAGGAGAATTGCATAAGCTTCATTGGAAGTAATTAATTATAATGGGATGAGGGTACATTTTATGTATCCTTATCCTTTGTAATATACAGAATTATCAGATGAGTAAGGCGTATTGGATACAGGAGTTGCGAAACGTATGAGAAACAACAGCAATACCATTAATTTTTATGTGAAAGAATATATAAGAGAGAAGTTAGAAAGCTCTCTTATATATTCATAGAGAATCGTTGGTTATTAACATTATCCCTTTGCAAGTGGCAGCGTAAATATAAATTCTGTTCCCACATCTGCAGTACTGATTACATCGATATGTTCCTCGTGTGCCTGAATTATTTCCTTGGTTATGGATAGTCCAAGTCCAGACCCTTTCTTGTCACGGCCTCTTGAGGCATCTGATTTATAAAATCTATCCCATATTTTATCAATATCTTTCTTGGCAATTCCGCTTCCAGTATCTTTAATTGATATCTGGGCTTTATCACCTTTTTCTTTGACAGTTACATATATAAAGGAGTTATCGTGGCTGAATTTGATTGCGTTATCTACAAGGTTGTATATAACCTGTTGTATTTTACCTTTGTCAGCTTTGACATTAAGTGCTGTGCCAGAGAATGTCAGGCTGAACTTAATGCCTTTCTTTTTACACGAACCCTCAAAAGTTTCTATTGTATGCTTTATTACTGAGTTAATATCAAATGTTGTAATCTCAAGGCGGACAGTCTTAGGGTCAAGTTCATTAAGTGTAAGTATATTGCTTGTAAGCTTGGTAAGTCGTTCGGTTTCAAATAATACAATATTAATGTATTTATTAATCATTTCCGGTGGTACTGTTCCGTCCTCAATGGCTTCAAGGTAGCCTTTTATTGAAGTAAGAGGCGAACGGAAGTCGTGCGAAATATTGGATAAGAACTTCTGCTGGAACCGGTCCATTTCGTTAAGTTCTTTTGCCATATAATCTAGAGAAGCCGCCAGACGTCCGATTTCATCATTGTGGTGTATCTTAATGCGGTAGGAAAGATTACCTTTTCCATATTCTTCAGTAGCCTTGGTAAGCTCATTGATAGGCTTGTGAATATGTATGAAATATAGCACCAGCATAGAAAGTGAAAGCAGCATAGCAATCACCAGTGTAAGATAGTTGGTGTTAAATGTATCATATACCCTGTCAGTTATAACAGTTTCAGACATATTGATGACAACATAGCCTTTCATTGTGAAATTGCTGGCAATAGGAAAATATGCACTTACAACAGTTTCGTCAAATACACCATAGAAATCACCTGTCTGTGTGTGTGCACCTTTAAGCCTGCCATAATCAAAATCCTTAAGTTCATATAGATAACCATTAGAATCTGCTGTTCCAGAAAATCCAGTATCTAACATAACATCACCGAATGGGCTTACGAACATAATTCTTGTGTGGTTGAGTTCAGATACTATTTTAAGGTCAGCTTCTATGTCTGAAAGATATTCTGGCGTGAATGTATCTTTTGCAAATGTGCCGGCAATTTCGTTAGCCTGCTGGTAAAGCACTTCAGAATAATAGTCATATACTTTATTATAATCGTGCCTGAAACATATTGTTGTTACAGCTATAAATCCTACAACAGCAATTATTATATATAGAGTTATCTGTTTGGTAAGCATATTATATTTCATATTGAGTCCGTTCCTGCTTATTTAGTCACAAATTTGTAGCCAATTCCCCATACGGTTTCAATCGACCATTTATCGTGGTCTTTAATCTTTTCACGAATTCGTTTGATGTGCACATCGACAGTACGGGTATCGCCGATGTAATCATAGCCCCAGATATTGTCAAGAAGCTGTTCTCGTGTGAACACCTGATTAGGTGCAGATGCAAGGAAGTATAAAAGTTCAAGTTCTTTAGGCGGCATTTCTACAGCCTTTTTATCATAAGTAACTGAGTAATTGTCAAGATTGACAATTAAGTCAGGATACGTTACACATCTTGCATTTTCTGATGGTGCAACGGTAGTCTGTGGAAGATGATAACGTCTTAATACAGCTTTAACACGTGCGACAAGTTCTTTTGTTTCAAATGGCTTGATAATATAATCATCAGCACCAAGCTCCAGACCTAATACCTTGTCAAATGTTTCGCCCTTAGCTGAAAGCATAATTATTGGCGTATTATTATTCTTCCTGATTTCACGGCATACCTGATATCCGTCAATACCAGGAAGCATAAGGTCTAACAGAATGAGGTTAGGCTTGAATGTAGAAAGGTTATCAAGTGCACTTTCGCCGTCATATACAATCTTAGTTTCAAAACATTCTTTTGTAAGATAGAGTGAGATGAGTTCAGCTATATTCTCATCATCATCTACGATTAAAATTCGTTGTTTAGCAACCATATGTGCCTCCATATACAATATTTATAGTTAATCTTTAAATGTTACAATTGTAACACCTTCTGCACCCTCGCCAATCTGTCCAAGGCGGAATTCTTTAATATAAGGAACCCCGTGCAGATAAGAAGTTATACCAGAGCGTAGAGCACCTGTTCCCTTGCCGTGAACAATTCGTACCTGTGGAATTCTGGCAATATAGGCATCATCAAGATATTTGTCAAGAACGGCAATAGCTTCATCAACAGTGTATCCAAGAAGATTAATCTCAGAAGATACAGAAGATGATTTTGACATCTTGATTTTACCTGAGCCACCAGCACCCTTAGGCTTAGAACTTGTTTCAGCAGGATCCTTATAGCCTTTAAGTATGGCAAGATTTTTAATATCCATTTTAGTGCTTAAGCTTCCTACAAGTACAGTAACCTGGTTTTTGTTCTTATGAATCTGGGATACAGTACCTATGACGTTCATTGTAAGAACCTTAACGTGCATACCAACCTTGAATTCAGATATATCGTGAGCCTTATGCTCGCTTATGTTGTTGGCAGGTTCAATCTTTAACTTTTCCTGCCGCTTATTCATTTTCTCACGGATAGCACTGCGGTGTTTCTCAAGCTCTTTTACAGTCATACCATGCTTGTTCATAGCATTAATTGTCTTATCAGCATACTCTTTCGCATCTTTAAGTATGCGTGTAGCTTCTTCGTTAGCTTTTCTTATAATATTGTCAGTACGTTCATCAAGACGTTCAGTTTTTTTGGTAAGTTCGGACTTTAACTGGGCAATCTGTGCTTTGTACTCATTTAATTCCTCACGCTCACGCTCAATTGTAACACGGCTTTGCTCAAGATCAGTTACAAGGTCTTCAAATTTGATATCCTCAGAGTCAAGACGGCGTGAAGCATCATTAATTATATTGTCAGAAAGTCCAAGCTTTTTGGAAATGGCAAATGCATTACTCTTTCCAGGAACTCCGATAAGAAGCCTATAAGTAGGGCGGAGTGATTGTACATCAAATTCACAGCAGGCATTTTCAACACCATCGGTTGTGAGTGCATACATTTTAATCTCGCTGTAATGTGTTGTCGCCATTGTTGTAATATTACGTCTGTGAAGGCTGTCAAGTATAGCAATTGCAAGGGCTGCACCTTCTGTAGGGTCAGTACCAGCACCAATCTCATCGAATAAAATGAGACTGTTGCTGTCAGCTTTTTTAAGAATATCGACAGTATTAGTCATATGTGAGCTGAATGTACTAAGGCTCTGTTCAATACTCTGTTCATCGCCGATATCAGCAAATATATTGTCAAATACAGCTATGTCGGAATGTTCCAGTGCTGGAATATTAAGTCCTGCCTGTGCCATAAGAGTAAGAAGTCCGACAGTCTTTAAGGATACAGTCTTACCACCGGTATTAGGTCCTGTTATGATAAGAAGGTTAAAATCTGTACCAAGATAAATGTCTATAGGCACGACAGTATGCGGCTCAATAAGAGGATGTCGTCCTTTTTTAATATTTACTATACCTTTGTTATTCATAACAGGGCGGCTGCAATTAAAATGCCTTGATAAAAGTGCTTTGGCGAATATGCAGTCAAGATTGGTAAGTATCTCATAGTCTGAAAGCAGTGAATCGGTATATTCTGCGGCTTTAGCACTTAAATCTGCAAGAATAACTTCAATCTCAGCCTGTTCCTTAAGTTCAAGCTCTCTTATATCATTGTTAAGCTTGACAACTGCGGCAGGCTCAATAAATACAGTAGAACCGGTCGATGACTGGTCATGAACCATACCAGGCATAAGTGATTTGTATTCAGCTTTAACAGGCAGACAGAAACGTCCCTGTCTTGTTGTTATCACATAATCCTGAAGATAAGTTCTTGTAGATGGTGAATTTAATATTTTATTAAGTTCAGTGTGTATGCGGTCAGCAGCTATATTTTTCTGACGTCTTATGCTGCGGAGGTTCGCACTTGCATCATCACTGATTTCATCTTCTGATATAATACATTTCTTAATTGCGTTATTAAGAAGTGTAACAGGGTCAAGCATGTCTATTAAAGGTTGTATTGAGTCAGCACGCTGTTCATAGTATCCCTTTATGTGGGCAGCACATTCTAATAACATAGATATGTTAAGAAGCTCAAGTGCATTAAGAGAGCTTCCGACTTTAAGTCTTGCAATGCTTCCCCTGATATCTTTTATCCTTGAGAAATCCACGCTTCCCTTCTGGTATACACGGGTAAGTGCATCATTAGTATAATCAAGTGCTGTATTGATTTTGTCTATGTCAGTCATAGGCTCAAGCTTATGAAGTATCTGCTTTGCACCATCAGAGCAGGCAAAAGATACAAGACGAGATATTATTTTATTATATTCAAGTGTTGATAATGATTTATTATTCAATGTAATACTCCTGTCATTTCAAATAATAATTATTATATGTCTGCTATTAGTGATAAAAGCTGACAATCCTCTCTTATTATATACTAAAACCGATTAAAACCATAGGATAAATTTAAGAAAGAGCCGACTTTTTAACATCTATGTCATAGTTTGTTCATAAACATAGTGTATACTTTATTTATATTGCGTAATAACCGGATAGTCAGAAGAAAAATGTACTTGTGATTTAACATATCAGATGCGTAAGCATCTGTTAATGAATAAGAATGAGGGATAATATGGAACATAAAGATACTGAGCAGAAATACGATTTATATACGGAAAAGATTGTATTAAGTCCTAAGGTTAAATATAAGAATCTTATAAGAACAATTAAGATACTTATATTGATAATAATAGCAGGAGTGGTATATATAGCGGCTGACAAGCTTATTGTGCCGTCAGTAAAGGCGAAGTTTGATAAGAAGAAAGCAGAACAGGATAGGATTGAATTCACAAGAGATGAATATCCGGAGCCTGTTGTTGTTGAGGATGAAGAAGGACAGCCACAGATTAAGAAGGATTATGATACATTAATGCAGTCGTTAAGAACGAAGGTAGATGATGTGCAGAAGTCAGTTGTCATAATTCAGGAAAGCACGGAAGGGCTTAATTATGAGAATTATATTGAGAACAGGGAAAATGTAACATCTACGGCAGGACTTATTGTTGCCTATGTGAATTCAAGATATATTATACTTACATCAAAGAAATATACTGATAATACTGCGGATATAAGTGTTAAGGTTAATGATAATGAATATAAGGCGGTATATGTGTGCTCAGACAGTAATACAGGTATAAGTATAATAAGTGTTGATGCTGAACAGATGAGTGAGGACGACAGGACAAGCATAGAGGTATCAGTTCTTAGTAATTCATATATACTTAACAAGGGTGAGCTTGTAATTGCCGCAGGCAATATATATGGAACGGATGGGGCAGTAGATTATGGAACTATAACCAATATCAGCTCGTACAGCCTTATAGATAATAATGTAGACATATTTGAAACTAATCTTACAGCCAAAGATGAAGATTACGCATTTTTATTTAATTCGGACGGCAATGTTGTAGGAATATCTGTACACAGTAATAAAGATGTCAAGCTTAAGTTTATGGGAATATCAGATCTTAAAGGTACTATTGAGAATATGATAAACCGTCAGGAGATTATGTATTTTGGTATTAAAGCAGAGAATGTAGACAATGAATTGGCAGATAAATACAGTCTTACAACAGGAATATATATACTTGCAGTTGAGCAGGAGTCGCCGGCATATCAGGCAGGACTTCAGACAGGAGATGTAATTGTAGAGGTAAATGGCGAGGAATGTCTTACTATGCAGAAGCTGAATGAGAAGCTGTACAGATGCCAGTCAGGACAGAGCGTTAATGTCCTTGTAAAAAGGCTTGGTAAATCAGGGTATTTTGAAGTATCTTATGATGTCAATGTGGAATACAGATAAAGCATCTACTTGACAGTACAGAGTAGAATTAAATAGTTGAGATAAGAATATAATAAGATTAATTGAAATCAGAGAGAAATCTGATTGAATGGAGGAAGAGTATGCGTTATATAGAAACATTTAAAGACGGAGACAGAATTTCAGAGGTATACCTGTGTAAATCCAAGTCATCAGCACTTACTAAGGCTGGAAAAGAATACGAGAATGTTATACTTATAGATAAGACAGGACAGATAGATTCAAAGATATGGGACGTTAATTCAGGTGGAATATGCGATTTTGAAGTTAATGATTATGTATTTGTTAATGGACAGGTTACAAGTTATAATGGTGCATTACAGTTTAAAATAGAAAGAATTCGTGTGGCAGCAGAGGATGAGTACACACCAACAGATTATATTCCATCTTCAAGATATGATATAGTGCAGATGTATGAGGAATTATTAGGATTCGTAAGAAGTGTAGATAATCCATACATAAAGCAGCTTTTGGAAGCATTTTTCGTTGAAGATGAAGCATTTATTAAAAAGTTCAAGAATACGTCAGCAGCCAAGACAGTACATCACGGATTTATGGGTGGACTGCTTGAACACAGCCTAAGTGTTACAAGATTATGTGCAAAGATGAGTGAGAATTACGATTTCCTTAACAGGGATCTGCTTATAAGCTGTGCAATGCTTCACGATGTAGGCAAGGTAAGGGAATTAAGTGAATTTCCAAGAAATGACTACACAGATGAGGGGAATTTTATAGGACATATAGTGATTGGCTACGAAATGGTTATTGAAAAAATCAGACATATACCAGATTTTCCAGAGATATTAGCTAATGAGGTTGGTCATTGTATATTATCACATCACGGTGAGTTAGAATATGGTTCACCTAAGAAGCCGGCAATAGCAGAAGCAATAGCACTTTCTATGGCAGATAATATGGATGCAAAGCTTGAAACTTTAAGGGAATGTCTTGAAGCCAAAGACACTAATGACTGGCTTGGATTTAACAGATGGCTTGAATCCAACATAAGAAGAACAAGTTGTTAATGTGAGGAACAGTTATGGCATATAGTAAGAATGATATTGTACAGGTTACAATAGAGGATATAGGAGTAACAGGAGAAGGAATAGGCAAGATAGACGGCTATACATTATTTGTAAAAGATACAGTCATAGGTGATGTAGTAGAAGTTAAGATTATGAAGGCAAAGAAGAATTACGGATATGCCAGACTTATGAATATCATAACACCGTCAAAGGACAGGGTTACACCGGAATGTAATATAGCAAGGCAGTGTGGCGGCTGTCAGTTACAGGCTATGAATTACGCTGCACAGCTTAAGTACAAACAGAAGCTTGTCAGTGATAACTTACAGAGAATAGGTGGACTTACAGAAGGCGTAGATTATGAAATGTGTGACATTCTTGGTATGGACACGCCATTCAGATACCGCAACAAAGCACAGTATCCTGTAGGTGAGGATAAAGACGGTAATATTATTATGGGATTTTACGCAGGTCATACACATTCAATAATTCCTTGTGATGACTGCCTTTTAGGTGATGAGAACAACTCTGTAATATTAACAGCCGTCAAGCAGTGGATGAAAGATTACAGGGTAAGAGCCTATAACGAGAATATCCATAAGGGAACTTTAAGACATATACTTATAAGAACAGGATTTCATACTGATGAGATTATGGTCTGTCTTGTTACTAAGAAAATGTTAAGAAAAGAGGCGGCAGATGGACTTGTAAGAGTGATTGAGCGGCTTAATAGTGGCATTTCAGCAAGTGATAATATTTCATCAGGTAGTGATAATAATACAAGTAATAACAGTGGAAGAAAGTTAAATATAGCTTCGCTGGTTGTCAATATTAATAAAGAGGATACTAATGTAATACTTGGCAGGGAATGTGTAACTCTTTATGGAAGACCTTATATAGAAGATTACATTGGAGATATAAAGTTCCAGATATCACCGCTTTCATTCTTTCAGGTTAATCCTAAACAGACAGAAGTGCTTTATAACAAAGCATTGGAATTTGCTAATCTTACAGGCAATGAGGCAGTGTGGGATCTGTATTGTGGAATAGGAACAATCTCGTTATTTTTGGCAAAAAATGCAGGAATGGTATACGGTGTAGAGATAGTTCCACAGGCGATTGAAGATGCGAAGAATAACGCGGGGCTTAACGGAATAGATAATGCAGAGTTCTTTGTAGGAAAGGCAGAAGAAGTAGTCACAGCATTTTATGAAAGCAGGAAAGCAGATGATGGTACAGGTCACAATATGACAAGACCAGATGTTATAGTGGTAGACCCACCAAGAAAAGGCTGTGATGAGAAGCTTCTGGATACTATTGTTACAATGTCACCACAGAGAGTTGTGTATGTAAGCTGTGATTCGGCAACACTTGCAAGGGATTTAAAGGTGTTATCGGAGCGTGGATATAAGATTATGAAGGTACAGCCGGTTGACCAGTTTGCTAATACAGTCCATGTGGAGACAGTTGTTCTTTTGTCCCAACAGAAATAAAAGCCGGATGATTACATTGATGTCACGATTGAACTTGATGATGTGGATATAACATCTGCAGAGACTAAGGCAACATATGATGAGATAAAGAAGTATGTGGCGGAACATAATGCCGGCATGAAGGTTTCCAATCTGTATATCTCACAGGTAAAGAGAAAATGCGGAATTGAGGTTGGAAAGAATTTGCGCGTTGCAACGAGGAGAATGGACTGCTTGCAGGGCAATTCGACGACTGCCGCGACAGACTTGGAACTTGTTCCAAGTCCTAATTTACCTAAAAATGAAGATAGCAGGCAACCGCAGTGTCCAGAAGATAAAGAGAGTGCAATTGTGGAGGCATTGAAGCATTTTAAGATGAATAGTTAATAAAGAGAGGTGCAGATGCTATGCCAGGTATACTCGTGGTTGAAGATGATGAAAATTTAAATCGTTGATAATCTTTGCAAATTGCAGACCATGGTACATATTCCATACTTCCATCCGTTCCTGTAATGGCTCTGTCATTTGTGGTAAAAGAAATCAGTTCATACTGCTCATTAAAGGTAAAGATACCGTTTGCCGTTTGTCCTTTGTAACTGATTGTCGCTCGTACTTCAAACTCACTTTTTTCATAATCAGCCCAATTCCTCCACAAATTTTGTCTGCCGTGTTAAACGGTAGTCAAAAAATACTGCAAATACGGCAAGTAGTACAAAAATGAAAACCTTCGTTATTAAAGCAGGGATTGGAATAGAAATACCCGCTGCAAGTTGGAAAATAGTCTGAACAGGGAGCATAATTCCAACTGCTGTACATACTCGTAATATCATTCTAAGCAAAGCATATCCAATAAAATATTCGTGTTTAGCCAAATAGTAGGTAATGAATATCAAAGGGCTGATAATCCCCATATCAAGCACATAAGTTATTTCTGTTGTATAAACTTCAATCAGTTCTAATGATGTTCCTCTTATAATTGATGTAATAATATCTGGAAGCCATGCAACAAAAAGAGCAATTCCTGCTATTAGTAAAAATGCTTTCATTCCTTTTGTAAACGGATATGAACAGACTCTTCTCTGTCTGAAACCTATCGCATAAAGTTTTGCTACCTTAAAGCAGACAGTAAAAAAGCACAATCCAAACAATAAGATGTATACTAAGTGCAAGCTGTTATATGTAACTCCAAATGCTAAGCTTGCGGAATAATACAGCAACATACTCAATATTCCGAAGACACGAATATCGTAATCAATAGCTGACCCTTTCTTATTTCTTAAAAGCGTAATAATTGTTAAAGGGACAATAAATAACAATATCGTAAAGTCAGAGCCCATAAAAATCGGAGCCTTAAAGTAGGAGTCGTAAGCATATATGCCTGCTCCCCACATTTGTATATTTTCTCCATATTGATTAACAATCTCATAGGAATATGATGTATCAAAGGCACTAATCCCACAAATCGTTATAATCAGCAATAACAGTATAATTATAATATTTAGAGCGTTGCATACTGCGTTCCATTTATTCATTGTTCAGGTTACTCCTTTCATTTATCCATTTATCGTTTGGGCTAAAAAAGCTTTATATGCCATTTCCTGCTGTGCATAAATTTCATCCGTTGAAATGCCCGGCATAGTCATGGAAAATATTGTGCCAAGACCGATTGTATAAATTAGCATATTCAGATGCAGTTTTTTTGCCTGCTCTATGCTGATATTAATATTTTTAGAAATAAATTCTGCTAAGGTCTTCCGTTAATCGGTCAATGGGTATATACTCATATTAACCGAATTGGTCAACAGAGGTGGCTTATGAATGATAAATTTTATGCTTTGCCGGAAGAAAAACAATCTCAAATATTAAATGCTGCATATAAAGTATTTGCAATGAATCAATATAAAAAGGCAC
>OGDS01000044.1_pt1 | contig 132090 bp, 130 predicted proteins | sample 1570351 | NCBI WGS metagenome assembly OGDS01 (sample SAMEA2581974, study PRJEB24529) | metagenome | biome: Human gut stool | place: China | collected 2011
CTAAAAAATAGGCACTACACTAATTCAAAATGTCCTTGACAAGGGGTACAGTTTACAATACATAACACCTCCAACACCTATGTTTATCAAATTATTTCATCCCTAAGTTGGTCATTACTACTAAGGAATCCCCCTCACATTTGCTTTTATCCCGATTCTCCCCATGATCCTTAGTAATCGAAGCTGCAGTAATTCCAAGGCTTTCCACCATATTCTGCCTTGTGTTACCCCAATCTGCAAAGTTATGCGTTATCATAAAACCGAAGTGCCGTCTCAAATGAAAAGTATTTTTATCATAGTTTTTAAATTCCTTTCGTTTTCCAACAAAAATGATAAAATCGAAAGCGTACCACTAGTTTTCAAGTTAATTATGCATAATCAAAGTTTTCCATATATTCTCTTTTTAAAACTCTTTGCTTATACTTTTTCTTATCACTTATCCACTCTTTTAAATATTGCTTATGTTCCAAATAATCTATGCCAGATAATTCATCTACTAATTTCTGCAAAAACTCAATATCTTTTTCAATCAACGGAACCTCGCTCCCCGACCAAGATCGCATACTAGGAAATAGTGAGATTTTTTTGAAAATATCAAAGTTACTATTTTTTTGAAGAAATTCTTTAATGTATTCTATTCTCTTTCCTGGAAACACAGTTGCTATCACATCAAATATATCCTTTATTTTATCTTCGTCGTATGCATGCTTATCAATATGCTCTCTTATCCATGATTCTTTACGTTCCATAATCAATGGTTTGTCTTTTTCCAAAGAACCAAACATATGAATAATTGTATCATGTCTTAAATAAATAAAATATGACTCTCTCATATTTGCATAAGCAATATCAATCAATTGGCAATAATTGTCCATCATCCATATTTTATCAAATAAATTACCATTTAGATTGCATTTTCTAGTTACTCCACATTTTTTTGTTATTTCACACCAATTTTCTATATTAATTTGTATCAATCGAAGTAATAAACTGCCACCATAATCAAAGTAATCATCTTCCATTGATATAAGATATAATTTTAATAACTTTTCCATATCTCCTTCAAAAAAATTTATTATTTTATCAATCTCGTCCTCTTCGAACATACTCTTAAAGAAATTAACAATAACATATGGTTTTTTCTCACCTACATCTAAAAGAATATTTGTTATTGGAACAATAATATCTATACCCTTATTTTTATACTTTGACAAAGAATATATATTAGGAATTTGTATATTTTCAAATTCAATCTGTCCATTAATAAAATCTAATAGCTCTTTTACGACATCTATTGAAATTAGCTCTTCTGGAAGCTCCTCATAATATGTTGATTTCCATCTCATTTTATTAACTTCATCCAAGTTTTCAAACATTAGTGTAATTTCCTTGATACTTATCATTTTTATAAGATTAGCCATCTTTTCATTTATTCTGGATAAATAAGGTGTATCCATTGTAAAATATGCTTTCATTGCCAATAAATATCTCTCAGAATCAGAATGTAAAGACTCAAAAACAAAATCTATACTACGTTGTAAACACCAGTCTTTTTTTGCTTGTTTTATCTCTCTTTTCTTACAAACATTAAATAAATATTTAAATTCTTTATAACTGTAATTTTCGACTAAATTCGCTATTTTCTTTTTTTTATTTTCTTCTTCCTCCCACCAGTCTTCTCCTTTTATATTATCATGAATTAATATCCTATAAATAGTATATTCGGCATTTTTGTATAAAAATCGCTCCAGCTCTATGGTGTTATGACCTAACCTACACATATGGTCAACAAGTTCCCCAAATGTCACGCACAAATCAAAATCAGGAATATATTTTCCATCATCATATAAATCATGTAATATTGACACATCTTCACAAAAAATCTTTTCTGTTTCTTCATTTCTCCCTGTACGTAAACTTGTAATAACAACATCAACTGTCTCTTGCAATATTTCTTCTTCTCGTAATTCTTTTAAACATTTCCATAATTCTGTTCTATATTCCATTAATTCCACAGAATAATTAAGATAATACGTAACAAATGTCACTTTATTAGGCAACATCCCTTGTTCCGTTGTATTATATTCATAAGACAAAAATTTCTTAATAATACAAATGAGTAAAATTGCATAATTATTATTTTTACTCTCATTATATTTTTCATATAATTTGGATACTAAATATCTTTCTCGACTATAATCTTTCTCATTTGAATGTATATCTATCCTCATTCTTTCAGTTATTCCATAGCATATTTCTTTTCCCATATCTGGTCTTTTTGAAAAATATTCCAACAATAAATCTACCGCTATCTTATATTGCTCAGATGCGCCAAACGTAGTCAAAATATGAATAACATCATCTTTTTCATGAACATTAGTCACCTCTTTAGGAAAATTAACTACATCCAATTTACATAAGACACTATCTGTATCGTCAATTATTTTTTTCACATACAATAATGCTTTTTCCTCATTTATAGCACTAAATGTTTTTACATACTCTTTTTCATCACATGTTTCACATCTCTCCCATGCAGCATTGATTTCATTCTCCACGTACTCCAACGTCGCTTCTGAATTAAACAATTGTATAATTGTATTGATAGCAAATATCATTTTTTTCGAATATTGAGGGAATGTTCCTAACAACAAATCTTTAATTGATACTATTTTTTTCTCTATGAGAATATATTGCAAAATATAATTTGCAAAACTCTGATCAGATACCTTTACAACAGATTCTTCATATATATCTAAAAGTTCACAGTCTTTGAGATGGTGGCAAATATTGATATACTCCATATCTGAAACATTATTGGATACTAAAATATACTGTATTCCTTCATGAGCTTCTAACATAGCCGGTCCAAAAACCGCCAAGGCAAACAATACTATCATCTCGTTTTTCGTAATCTTATTTTCATCAAATATCGGAGCATAAAAATTACGGAATATATCTGTTGCATCATTAATTGCCGGAAATCCACTAGTTTTAGCTGCAATAGCCGCTAAAATTGCAAGTCTTACATTCCCTTTTGAAATTTTAACTATTTGTTTCAAATAATATTGGTTTTTTATTTCTAATTTTTCTTTCAAAATATTTTGAATAACGTTTACTGTTAATGCTTTTAACTTCACTTCCTCAAACTTAGCTTTATTCAACGCTAATCTTTTTATTGACTCTTTTGCATAATCCCGAACTGTCATTACAATCCTTACATCAAATTCATCATCAACCTTTTTACTTAGACAAAATTCAAATATACTCTCCAAATTCATAGTATGATTTGCATCATCTAAAAACAACAAATATGCACCTGGCTCATTAATCGTTTCTCTTACATCATTATACAGCATCTGTCCATTGTTTTTTACACACACAACGTTCATACAGTATTCTTTTCGCATCTGCTTACACGTTTCTAAAACAAGTTTTGTTTTTCCTATACCTGATGCACCTGAAACAATAACTAAATCATTATTCCTTATTTTTTCTTTTAAATTCCTTATTTCTTCCTCTCGATCCACCAAATCGAGTCCCAACGGTGCATTCATCCCTCCTGCATCATATTGTATAATAAATTCTTCTATATCCAACACTTGACCCGAATCAGCAGGTATATCTAAAAATCTTGTTGCTAAAAATCGATATTTTAATACAATATCATGTGCAACTGTCCCAAGACCTATTAACTCAATTTTTACTCCTTTAATCAAATTTTTAAGTGCCTCTACCTGTTCAATATGAAGATTTGTAGATGTATATGCACATATAATTTTATCTATCTTTTCAACCGGAATACTTAGTTTACTCGCATCAAAACACGATAATATATCTGATTTTATTTTTTTATAGGAAGCCCCTTCAACTGAACCATACATGATAATTATATATTTCTCATTATCGCATTCTACATAGGAGTCTGGTGTCCCTTTCGTTGTTTTATCAGTTCCTGTATGAACTCCTAATGGATGTATATTGCTAAACTGATACTTTCTCATAAGATACGCGTCCATCAGTTTTTGATACTTTCCTCCATCCAAAGATACAATTGCATTCTCGACCGTATTTATAATACTCATCTTTATCCCTCCATAAATTCAATCAATATTCTACAATATCAAAAATCAATATTTTTTCAATATAATACTTTTACTCAATCTCACCAATTTATTACTTATAATATAACTCTATAACATACGCTTACCTTATTTATAATACATAAAAATCATAACTACCGGCTTAAGCCGGTAGTTTATCCTGCGGCTATAAGCCGCTATTACCTGCTTGCCTCTAAAGAAGCTCTGAAGAGTCCGCCTTCCGCACTACATTCACAGGCTGGCTCTAAAGAGCCTCTGTTTATTTGCCTTGCTGTACCAGCTCACCCGTAAACGGGTCTATATACTCTTTCAACGACATTTGATCATATTCCAAATCCTCCTGTAATTGATTTCGGCGTTTTTCCAACTGTATCAACATAATATCCTTGACACCCAAAATGTCTGTTTCCATATTTGTACTTTAAATTTGCATGTCTTTCGAATATCATCAGTGCACTTTTGCCTTTCAAATATCCCATAATTTGTGACATATCCTATTGGGGCGGTATTCTTACCAACATATGAATGTGATCTGGACACACCTCTGCCTCTATTATTTCTATACCTTTTCTTTTGCAGAATTCACTTAATATTTTCCCAATATCTGCTCGTATTTGCTGATATATAATTTTTCTTCTATATTTCGGTGCAAATACAATATGATACTTACATTCCCACGTGGTATGTGCTAAACTGTTTTTTGTCCATTTAGATACCTCCTTGATATTTTTAGTTCCGTTTGCGAACCTACACTTTATATTATCATGGAGGTTTATTTACTTGAAGCTAAAACTCACCAGGAACCACTTGCATAGCAGGTAGTTTATTTTTCTGTCTATACAAAAAATAACGCCCCCGCCTAAGCCAGAGCGCCACCTATTTCTACATTAAACTTCAAAAAATGATTTTTCATCATTTAAAATCAATATTAATCTTTCCTTTCAAATGCATTTCAACCAAATACATAGCGAACAGTTTAGCATCATAAAAATCATCAATATCTTTTCCATCATAATTATATTGTGTATATGTTTTGCCATCACATATAAAAATAATATTGTAACATCTTTTTTTAGAATATCGATCTTTATATATTTTTATTTCTATTTTCTTACCGTTTCGATGATCCATTACATTAGCAATTCCGCCAGTCCATACAATATCTGATACTATCGGAGAATAAAATGTTCCAGAAATATAATGCTTTTTAATGTCTTCATAATAATCCGTAAAAAATTGAATCATTTCATTTTCATCAATTTTTTCATTTGTAACATTATACGGTAAATACTTCGTTTGAATATCAAACTCCAACATATTAAATCCAGCAATTTTAAATGCCATCATTTTTTGTGGTTTAACTTTTGACTTATGATGAACTTCAAGATACAAAACATCGCCATTTAATAAGGACCGTAATTCTTCATTAATATCTGAAATCCCAATTTCACAATCTGTTTCATATTTATTTCCCATCAACTGATAAACAACTTCTGTATCTGACCACTTTTTATTAAGTATATAATCTTTACCTAAAATTTTGATTCTTATTGTCTTTGCCTTTGCAATCCCCAGTTTGCAAGCCTTATGTAACTTTGTTTCACATACACTACTAAATCCATTCCGTTCGGCATCCCCTATATTCCATCGCCTAAAATATGGATTGGTTGCATTGACAAATATTATTTTATAATTGTCAGATTTAATCTTTTTCGAATATAAATTATGTCTAATATATTCAATATCTGAATGTTTTGCATCTTCCATTTGTTTTAGCTGATTTGGTGTATATGCATCCTCCCAAAACAGTCCACATTTATCATATACATATCCCATATTAATTTCTTCCAAAATACTTCACCTCCCTTTATTATCTTGTACCTTTTCCCAATATATTACATATTAAATATATCATCAAACACACATATAGCACTAACAATTCTAATCCTTTTACCCACGCATTTATTCCGTTTCTTCTTTATATAGGAATTATCCACCGATGAATAATCAGCGTTGATATCTCACAGACTCTTTATTATAAAATTTTTAATATTTTTAATTTAACAATTTTGTATCTATAATGTATCGTTTAGTTCCCCTATAAACAAATATACCATGAATAGTTTAACATTTATTTTCGCGATAAACAATCAAATATCTGAATTTTAATATATTCACAACCATCACTTCTTCTACCCATATTATTACAATAGCATAAATAAAAAGAGCCGATTTCTCGACTCCCTCTAAACATCCCTACATACTATTTTCTTCCCCCTCAAGACACCCCATCTTCCCAAAATCTCATCCTCACTTTCTCTCCTTCTCCCTTTTCTTCCGCGGTTGCCATCCGGAACACAATCATTCCAAGCACAAAGAACACGGATATCGCACCAATACCGATATTTACCTTGCCGGTCACCTGCGAGATCAGGCTGATTACGGTTGTTCCAAGGAAGGATGCACCTTTTCCGCATATATCCATCAGACCAAAATATTCGCCGGATTTTTCCGGTGGAATGATCTTGGCGAAATGCGATCTGGACAATGCCTGAATTCCGCCCTGGAACATGCCAACCAGAATCGCCAGAACCCAGAACTGCCACTGTTCCCTCAGGGAGATAGTGAATATGACAATACCAAGGTATGCTACAATACAGATTGTGATGAGTCGTTCTGTTTTATAACAATTGGCTAACCTGCCAAATATGATTGCAAAAGGAAATGCTACGATCTGTGTGACAAGCAATGCCAGAAGCAATTTCGTACTGTCGAATCCGAGTGCGGTTCCATAGGCGGTTGCCATATCAATGATCGTGTAGACGCCATCAATGTAGAAGAAAAATGCCAGCAGGAACAGGAAGATTTTCTTCTCGTTTCTCACATTTTTCAAAGTGACGCCCAGACGATTGAAGCTGTTCCGAATCGCCCGTGGCTTCCGTTCCACGTAATGTTACATAATGATGTCGCGGACAGGGGCAGAAACCTGTTTGATTACTTCCTGACCCATCCGATAATGTGCATATGTAGATGGCATATCCTTTTCCTCACTTTGAATATATTGCTTTCTCTAATTTCTGCATATCGGCTTATTACGAAAAAACGTTGGTTCATATAATGATGAACCAACGCTTCTGCATTCTTTTTCTATTTATATTCTTACTTCTTACATACGGAAATGTGACACCACGCCTGCCATATCATTGGCAGATGAACTGACTTCCGTTGACATCTCAGTCACACTGTTTACAGTGCCAAGCACCTCATCACTAAAGGAAATCGTTCCCTTAACCGTATCCTCATTTCTCTGTGCGATATCGCTTAAGTTTTTGATATCTTTTCCGATCTCATCGGTTTCTTTGCCTAACTGTACGGTTGCATCACGAATGACATCCACGCCATCTGCAACATGGGATACATGCTCCTGTAACTGCTTGAATATATTGGCAGTTTCAACCAGCTTCTTCGTCTGATCATTCATAGCATCCTGTACGCTGTCCATAATATCCATTGTCTGGCTGGAATTATAGCTTAACAGATTCACCAGCTCGGATATTTCCGTCGATGCTTCGTTGCTCTGGTTGGCAAGCTTGCCAATCTCTTCTGCAACTACAGCAAAGCCTTTACCGGTTTCACCTGCTCTTGCTGCTTCAATCGATGCATTCAGAGATAAAAGGTTTGTCTGATCGGCAATATCGGAGATGTAACTAACTGCAGCAATGATTTTTTCCACCGATTCATTATTCTGTTGCGTCTGCTTCTGGATGTTCTCAACCTCGGTCATAACATCCTGGTTGGAAGCATCAAGCTGGTTCAACGATTTATCCACGTCATTTCTGGCGTCAAGCATCGCTTTTGTCTCATCGGAAAGTCGATCCACTTCACCGAGTGTCTTTTCGAGATGGATATTCATATTGTGAATGCTGTTCTTGATATTCTGTGCATTGCCGGTCTGCTCGACAGCTCCGGTCAGCATATTGTGCAGATCATCGTTGATATTTCCAACTGCATTGCCTGCCTGTCCGGCAGCCGCATTCATCTCCTCAGAGGATGCATTCAGGGTCATGGTATTGTTGCTGATCTTGCCAATCATCGCAGATAAGCTGTCGATAAGCGTCTGCGTATTACATGACAAAGCTCCCGCCTCATCTTTTCTATCCAACATACTCTGCTCAATCTCAACATTCAGATTGCCTTCCGAAATCTGTTTAACCACGTCCATACTGCTCCGGATACTCTTTGCGATTCCTCTGGAAACAAGCAGACATCCGATGACCGCGATTACCAGTATAACAACGATTGCTACCGTAAAAATCATGGTAATCAGATTCAGGCTCGCATATATCTCCTTGACCGGCATCCCGGCGAAGACCATACCGATGATCTCATCGCTATTATTCTGGTGCACTGGTACATAATATCCAAAATAGAAAGTACCATCTACCAGCACACGATTGGTAAACACCTCATTGCCATCCTGCAGAACATTTTCCACAAGGAAATCGCCTGCCTTAGAACCAAGGATCCGCTTCCCGTCCGCATCCTTTAATGATGTCACAAGTCGCGTGTCGTTGTAAAAGAATGTAACCTCAATCCCGGTTTTTGCAGCAATATCATCGATAAAAGGCGTAGACAGCGATACGTTGTAAGCACCCTTCCACACATCCCCGGTCGCATTTACAAAATAATCTCCGGCATTCTGATCATACGCCGCAAGCACGGCATTCGATGTCGCTTTCAGTTTCTGCTTGGCATCGTCCAGCAGTTTATTTTTCACGACCGTATTACTAATGAGAATCGCTACAATACCCATGATGAGTACCGGAATGATAGCCAGTATAAGCATCTTGTACTGCAGCTTCAAATTGCGAAATATTTTCACGGCTATCCCCCCTATTTCCAGTCTACGACTTCCACATTGTGATAATACCAGTTGATCTTACCGGTAATCGTCGCATCATCCAATGTCTTTCCCTCTTCTCCGATCACAGTTCCATCGTTGGTAAGGATTTCTCCGTCAAACACGCCGAATTCGCCGGACAAAATCTTCTGCTGCATCTCATTTACTTTCTCCTGTGTTCCATCCTCACACAGAGAAGATAATCCTGTCAGTCCGACCAGACTTTCGTCCATACCGCCATAATAATTCGAACCGTCATATGTCGCATTGACGATACTGTTTACATAGGAGGTGTAATACGCACTCCAGTTCCAGATAACCGATGTCAGCGTCGCATCCGGCGTCTCTTTACTCATATCGGAATTATATCCGATCGCCCATGTTCCGTTTTCCTCGGATGCAGTCTGGGGAGCTGTCGTATCTACATGCTGTGCCAGCACATCGCAGCCCTTGTCAATCAATGCATCGGAAGCCGCCTGCTCGTCATCCGGAGAAAACCAGGAGTTCGTCACTGCCACCAGCACCTTCGCATCCGGATTGACTTCCTCGACACCCATTGCAAATGCATCAATACCACCGGTACACTCACTGTTGTCGCTGCCCATCGCAGATACATAGCCGATCAAATTACTTTTCGTCTTCATGCCCGCTACCAGACCGGACAGATATCTCGCCTGATAGATTCTTCCGAAATAGTTCGTAAAATTGCTTCCATTGCTCATATATCCGGTCCCGTGTGCAAAATAAACATCCGGATATTTCTCCGCATATGCCGCGGTCTCTTCCATGTATCCCCAGCTTGTTGTAAATACAATGTTGCAGCCTTCATCCATACATTCATCCAATGCTTTTTTGATTGCCACATCATCGCCATCGTCTATCGATTCCTTACGTACAACCTGATCTTCCTTAAGTCCGAGATTTGAAACCATACCCTGAATTCCAAGCTCGTGTGCATACGTATATCCCGATGTGTCTGATGCACTGCCAATATACAACACGCCGATCTTGACATCCTCTAACGGGATCGTCTTAAGTCCTGCCGGATTGGTCTGTGCCACTTCTGCAGACGCCGTCTGTTCTCCCTGCGACGTTCCCAAGTTAGAAGTATCTGCCTGATTGCTTCCACTTTCTACATCGTTCGTCACAACATCCACGATGACGTCATTGCCACAGCCGGATAACGAAAATGCCATCATCACAGCCATCATTACAGTCAGCAATTTCTTCTTCATCTGTAAATCCCTCCCTGTTTCTACATTCGCTTCTCTGATATCGGATGCATGGAAATCTGCCTTTTACCCCGCATCATATCCATACATATTCCTGCATTTTATGTATCTTTAAATTATACACCGGATTGTATCGTAATTCTATCTTTTTCAGACGAAATGCAAAGAAGAGCCGATCACTCAGCTCTTCACTAACGCTTCTATTCATCATTACCGTTTCTTATATAATCCTTCGATGTGAAGATCGTTAATCTCTTTTATCAACTGATGTTTGAATTCATCGAACTGTCCGCCATCACTCAGTTCATCGTACCGCTTCCAATAGTCTAACTTCGGAAGCAAATCCTTCATATATTCCCGCGCCTGCTCCTCTGGGAATTCATCCGTCACCATATGCCTGACTGCCACATCGATCAGATCATCCATATTACTGTAGGTATACATGCCATCTGCATAGCACCATTTACAATACGATTCATTCATTGCTCCGTCCCGGTCATGTCCGATGATCTCATCCTCGAGCGGCATGCCACAGCACTGACAGATCAATCTTCTCGGTTGTCCAAGCAGTGTATTGATTGAGACATCAAATACTTTCGACAGCAGCTTTAACGTATCCGTATTCGGCACGGTTTCACCATTCTCCCAGCGCGATACTGCCTGTCTTGTCACCATGATTTTCTCGGCTAATTCATCCTGCGATAATCCCTGCTTCGTGCGAAGTTCCAAAATCACATTTTTTGTTTCCATCCCATTCACCTCCATGATGCTATCTTAACAGACAACCGCTTATGATAAAAGCAACTTGCTGTTTCCCCTTATCCGCACCTTAGATATTCTCCGTATACCGACAGTCTGGAAATCCCTTGCACCCCCAGAACTCGCCGAATTTTCCTTTTCGTTTTATCATCATCATTCCACATTTCGGACAGGTCTTGACATTCTGCCGTACATCCATCGTTCCTTCCCCGGACAATTCTTTTCCAAGTAATTCAAATACCTTCTGGTTCATCTTACAATCTGTCAATGCGCGGTGTGCACCCACCGTAGAGATGCCATAATAGTTCGCAAGATCACCCAGTCTCCGATGCTTCCAATCCGGGAATACGATTTTTGCAAGGCGCAATGTATCCACGAAATCATTTGGAAGTATCAATCCCATATATTTCTCAAAGTCCCGATACAGAAACTTCATATCAAACGCCGCAATATTATGTCCAACCAGAATATCATTTCCGATAAATGCAAGGAACAACGGTAACACTTCTTCAAACTCCGGTGCATCTGCCACCATCTCATCATAGATGTGATTGACCGCGCTCGCGCCATACGGAATCGTTCGTCCCGGATTGACGAGTGTACTGAATTCATCGACGATTTTACCGCTACGTACCTTCACGGCGGAGATTTCGATTACTTCGTCGTAGTTCGCAGAGATTCCAGTTGTCTCCAGATCAAAAAGCACATAGGCCGGCACATATTTATTTAGTTGCTTTCCTCTTTTGTTACTCATTCGTAAATCCACCTGTTCTCATTTACAACACTTTATGTATCTCATCCCCATTCACAGGAGACAGGCACCGGTGTTCCAGCTCATTTACCACGATCAGCTTCTCTTTTTTCTCTGTCACAACACCGATCACGGCGGCTTCCATTTCCTGCTCTGCCAGATATTCCACCAGCATCTTTCCATCTTCCACGACTGCAAACAGACACCCGGTTGCATCTAGGAGATACGGATTGATATTGAAGAACTCGCAGATTTCAATTGTCTCCTGTCGGATTGGAATATCTACATGTTGTACCTCAAAGCCCTTATCCATCCAGACACCAATCTGCCACAAGGCACCATAGACACCACCGGACGAGCCATCGTGCATATAACAGATATCCATGCCAGAATCTACAATCATGCGAGCTGCATCCGCAATGCTATACGCATCTTCCTTGACACTTGCCATATCCAGATAGAAATCCGGGAACCGCGTATGCAGTTCTTCCCGCTTTTCCTTCAGAATTATATCTGCACCCATCAGACCCGCCTGCCCGACCATGACGATCTCATAGCCCGGTTTGATTTTCTTTTTATTTGCATGGTACTCGCTCGCTGTTCCAAGCATTGTCACAACAAACTGCGCCCGCGTAAACACTTCAGACACCTGGGTGTGACCACCTAAGATCTGTATGCCCTTTGCTTCTGCATAGGAATTGAAATCTGCCATATAGCCTTTGATCCATGATTCCTTTACATTTCCCGGCAGGAGCATCGTAAGACGTGCACCCTCGACCTGTCCGCCGGAGCACGCAAAATTATTCATCGCTTTCACCCACGCGATCCACGGCGTATCACCGATGCCATCTGCACTTACGCTTCCATGCAGGTTCGCATAATCGTTTCCAACTGCTGCCGATACCGAAAGCTTCGAATTCAATCTTCGTATATGTTTAATCACCGAACGCGACAGATAGCGCTCCGGCAAGCTTCCTTGTTCCATGTTTTATCTTCTCCTTATATCTTACATCATTATGTAATCGCCTGATAATCTACACACATCACTGTACTTCATTATACCATGCATATATTTGTTCCGATTCATCCTATCCAATGCACACACGCATCCTGTTCATCACAATTCCTTACGAAGTATATCCACCGTATGTGCCCCTGCACCGATCAGGTCCGGACGTTCACACACCTTCAACTGATACGCCACGAAAAGCTCATAGCTCTCCTCACTTAACTGATTCACAAACGGACGGATATAATTGGCTGGTCCATCCGGTGACAGTATCTTCTCCCGTTTTAACCCAACCGCTTCATTGTAGCCGTCGATGTCCTCAATCCGTTCAAACGCATACAGACTATCCGCCGCAGGCACCGTATGATATGACGCGTCCAATGTTCCATTCTTCACGCTTTCTTCAATGTGATTCTCCTGTATGCCATATACGACCACGGCATACTCGTTCATCACATAGGCGACTAAGATAATTCCACCCGGCTTCGTCACGCGTTTCGCTTCGGAGAGTGCCTGAATCTTCTCCTCTTTCGTCATCAGATGATACATCGGTCCGAAGAGAAGCGTCAGATCATAAGTATTATCTTCCAGCTTCTTCAGATGCAGCGCATTTCCCTGCATCGCATGTACATTGCTATTCTTCTGCTTCAATATTCCTAAGTTATGCTTCACCAGCTCTACTGCCGTCACATCGTAGCCTTCCTCACAGAGTGCCGCACTGTAACGTCCGGTTCCGGCACCGATATCGAGAATCCTGATATCTTCCCGGTTCGTAACCTGTAATTCCTGCATCCGCACATCCAGATAATCATGAATATATTTCATCGTGATGCGGTACTCGATCTGCCCATGTCTGGAATTTAGTCTTTTTTCCTCATTGAATTTATTATAATATTCTTCGATTTTATTCATTTGTCTGCCTCATATCGTCAGTCTTCCAACTTCCTGTATTATGTTTTTCTCTGTTATACGCTGTACTATTTTACGAATGGCTATATCTATTCTAAACTTATCCCTAAATTACCATATCTGCAGGCAAAAGTCCATCTACGAATATAACTACACTCATTCGCTCATGCAAAAATCTCCCGGAATATTACTTCCAGGAGATCTTACTCTCTGTATCTGCCATTTCTCCGCTTACCATATCTCCTCCTGCCGCTTTTCCGGCTGAAAATGCTCCTTTGCAAATCCCATATCCTGCACGAGCTCCAGCGTGCCGAGATACTTCCCCTCTTTATCGCGTACCGCCATGTATCTGACAAGCATACATTTTCCGTTTTTATCCATCCAGATTGGCACCTCATCCAATGCCCCCGCGCGGAATTCTCCAATAATTCTTCTCACGGTTGCTTCAATCTTCGGCGGGTGACAGGAAAATACCTCCCGGTCGATTGCCATCCCGGGACGTTTGAAATCCTTCGGTCCTTCATTGAAGAAACGATTGATATTGTCCACATCCACAAATGTGATCTCCATCGGAATCGTATTCAGAAGTGCAATCAGCTGTGTAATCGTCAGATGTCCGCCCGGCATGCGGATTTCCGTCTCTGTGAGCGATATCTCCGGCACATATTGATTGTCCTCTGCCTTCTGCCAGATTTCCGGCTCCACACCGAAACAGACTGCGTAATCCTTCTGGTCATGGTAGATACCGATCCACTCTTCCTCCGTGAAATTCGCCGCACAGTTCGGGAACAAAATATTTGCCTCTTTGTAGATCATCTCCTGTGCCCGTGCTACTACCGTTGCAAACCGCTCCTGCCATTCAGGTTCTTTATCATTCATCTTCGCAAGAAATGAGATTTCATCCCGGATCTCATCATCAACCGTCCACATCACACTTGCCGGTCCGGATATCCCATACCGCACATTCAAAACCGGGTACAGAAGATCTCCCTTCTTCGCATAGTGAATGGAGATGCCACGCAACGATTCCAACGTCTTCTTGTTCGCACTGCCATCCTTGATCTTCTCCTCTGCTTGTTCTAGCAGCATAGCAAGAGCACCATTCTCATTTGCAAACAGCCATAGCGGATGTCCTTTGATCTGCGCCAGTTCACGCGTCTTTGACTCCCGTTCTTCCCGCAGTGCTGACGCATGCACTGCCTTTTCCGCATTCGCAATCTGTTCCTCCCTCGTCTTTCCATGAAAGAGTGCGGCATGCACATCACACAGCTTCTGCACCTCCAAAAGCGGTGTTCCCTCCGCAAGCATCTCCTGTTCTGCCTTCATGATCTCCGCAGGATCAACATCCTTAAATACTTCCACGAAATCTTTTCTTACTGCTTCCAGCGACTCTCCTTCTCCAAGCCGCTTCAGATATTCCTTCAATGTCTCGATTCGATCCTTCATACGAATTCCTCCATTTATTCACGAATCAAAAATACGAGAATTGCTTCTGGCATTTCTGATATATCAAATGTCTGATTATTCTCGTATTTCGGATTCCGCATTCTGAAATTAGTATGTCAGTTATTAAATTATTTCATTCCAGCATTTTGCAAAAAATCCCGGTGCTTTCACACCGGGATTCGAGCACTCTCTATTTAATTGTCCTGACAAGCTTATGCTTCCAGATACTTATCGATACTTGCAAGCTTCACGCAAAGCACGAAAATCTTCGATGCTGCTTCCATCTCTTCCACAGATGGGAACGAAGGAGCAATACGGATATTGCTGTCTTTTGGATCTTTACCATATGGATATGTCGCACCGGCGCCTGTCAGTACCACGCCTGCATCCTTACACATTGCTACGATCTTCTTCGCACAGCCCTCGAGTGCATCAAAAGAAATGAAATATCCACCGAGTGGCTTTACCCACGAACCAATCTCCAGTCCTGTAAGCTCCTGATCAAATGCATTTAAAACTGCCTCGAACTTTGGACGTAAGATATCTGCATGCTTCTCCATATGGGCCTTCAGTCCATCAATATTCTTGAAGAATCTTGTATGACGGAGCTGATTGATCTTATCATGTCCGATCGTCTGTACAGTCAACTGCTGCTTGATAAACTCTACATTTGTTGTAGAAGTTGCAATCGCAGAAACACCGGAACCAGGAAATGTAATCTTTGATGTCGAAGCAAACATATATGCCATATCCGGATTCCCAGCCTTCTCACACTCCTCTAAGATATTCGGGATTTCTGCCTGCTGATCCTTATACAGATGATGGATGCAGTATGCATTATCCCAGAAAATACGGAAGTCTTCGGCTGCCGGCTTTAATGCTGCAAATCTTCTTACAACTTCATCGGAATATACGATTCCGGTTGGGTTCGAATATTTCGGCACGCACCAGATACCCTTCACTGCTGCATCGTTATTTACGTATTTCTCAACCAGATCCATATCCGGTCCATCAGAATTCATCGGGATGTTGATCATCTCAATGCCAAAGAACTCTGTGATCTTAAAATGTCTGTCATATCCAGGTACCGGGCAGAGGAACTTGACCTTATCCAGCTTGCACCAAGGAGTGGAGCCATTCACGCCATGTGTCATCGAACGGGAAACTGTATCATACATGACATTCAAGCTGGAATTACCATATACGATGATGTTCTCCTTCTTAACTTCCATCATGTCTGCCATAAGCTGACGACACTCTCCGATACCATCCAGATCTCCATAGTTTCTTGTATCATTTCCAAGCAAGGTACGCATATCAGATTTGCTATTAATCTCATCTAACATCTGCATGGAAAGTGCTAACTGGGCGAATCCAGGCTTTCCTCTTGCCATATTGAGGCTGAGGCCCTTTGCCTGTTCTTCCTTGTATTCCTCCATAAGAGCGGCTTTTAATGTCAATAACTCATCTTTACTCATATCCTTGTATTTCTTCATTTCAGCTACCTTATACCTTTCACATTTATTTGCATTGTATGAATCATGCATTTAAACTGTCTGTTTTCTATTTTATAGACATTTCTCGAAAAAAACAAGAGCAAAATGCATATTTCCCTCTATTTTTTCTCCAAAATCATGGCAAATACTTTCGATTTTTTTGTTTTACGGCAATTGATATCTGCTATCTATATGGCTGTTATGCGTTCTTTTTATATCCGACTGAGAATTTCCATTTTTATCCGTAAAAAAACACCCGGCTGTCTGTCACTCCGACTGTCATTGGGAATGTACAGAGAACCGGGTAGTTCATGTCGTTTATCTTTTGTGCACTATCATTATACGCCTGCCTGTCTGTTCAAGCGGATAACCATTTTGCCATAATTACTCCTCGTAAGGAAGAACTGCTCCATCGTAAGTATCGTTGATGTACTTCTTCACATCGTCAGACTTCAATACATCTACCAGTGCCTTGATCTTTGCGCTGTCCTCGTTTCCTTCCTTTACTGCGATTACATTTACATATGTCTTGGCAGCTTCGGAATCACTCTTCTCGTAAGCAAGGGCATCCTTTCCTACTGAGAAACCGGCAGCAAGTGCATAGTTACCATTCAATACGACAAATGCTGTCTCATCAACAACTCTGGCTACCTGTGCAGCCTCAAGCTCAACAATCTTTACATTATGTGGATTCTCAGCGATGTCATTGACCGTTGCGTTGATACCTGCGCCATCCTTCAATGTGATGATGCCATTATCCTGCAGAAGAAGCAATGCTCTTGCCTCGTTTGTTGTATCGTTTGGTACTGCGATAGAATCGCCGTCTGCGATCTCATCCAAGCTCTTCTTTGTTCCCGGATAGATACCAAATGGCTCATAGTGGATCTTACCTGCAACAGCAAGGTGTGTGCCCTTCTCCTCATTGAAGCTTTCCAGATATGGTACATGCTGGAAGTAGTTGGCATCGAAGTCTCCGCTTTCTACCACTTCGTTTGGCTTTACATAGTCATCAAAGACAGTCACCTGCAGATCATAGCCCTGCTCCTTAAGCTTATCCTTTGCATACTCCAGAATCTCAGCGTGTGGTGTTGCAGATGCTGCAACTGTGATTGTCTTATCGTCCTCGCCGCTCTTTCCGCAGCCTGTGAGTGCTCCTACCAAAAATGCACCTGTCAGTGTCAGTGCGAGTAATTTCTTAATTGATTTCTTCATAATTCATGTCCTCTCTTTCCTGTTTTTATAATCATTGAAAACTTTTATAAAATGATCCATTACTTTATATATAAGCAGGTTCCGGTGTGCACATTCCGATACCCGCATATATTGCCCATTATTTTCTACGATCCAGACGGTTTGCAACGAACATACCAACCGACTGGAATACCTGTACGATCACGATCAGCAACGCCACCGTAACAAGCATGATGTCTGTCTGATACCGGTAATATCCGTAACGGACTGCGATATCTCCAAGTCCGCCACCGCCGACTGCACCTGCCATTGCGGAATATCCAAGGATGGTTCCGATTGCAATCGTTGCGCCTGTGATCAGGGAAGTTCTCGCCTCAACAAGCAATACCTTGAAGATGATTCTGCTGTTGCTTGCTCCCATTGCTTTTGCTGCTTCGATAACACCGTAATCGACTTCCTTCAACGAAGACTCTACCATTCTTGCGATAAACGGAATCGCCGCTGCCGTCAGTGGGACGATCGTTGCGGTAGAACCATAGCTTTTTCCAAGCAACAGTCTTGTAAATGGAATCAACAGAATCAATAAGATCAAAAACGGTATGCTTCGTACAATATTCGCGATCACATCCAGAATCTTATATATCACCTTGTTTGGCTTCAATCCCTCTTTATCTGTGATACAGAGGAGAATTCCCATCGGCAGTCCAAATAAATATCCAAATACAGTTGAAACAACTGTCATGTATAATGTCTCAAGAATACCTGTTCCAATCATGGAACGAACCTGTTCTGTCCACATTAGAACGCACCTCCTGTCTTTGTCTCCGACAACTCTTCTAGCTCAAGTCCCCGGTCGATCAGATACTGTTCCATTGCTTTCACATTCGTGGAACCATTTGGAATCTCCAATATCATCTCTCCCTTTGCCACGCCGCCAACATTCTTGGTTGCTGCTTTCAGGATGTTGATTGGCTCCTTAAATGTCAGGATCATATTTGCAATGACCGGTTCAAACGCGGAATTTTCTGTAAATACGATTCGTATCTTCGTTCCATCCTGAATCTGGTTTGCTGTCTGCTGATCGTCACCATCGATATCTCCGCCATCGTCCTTTCTGAGCAGTTCTCTTGCCACCTCTGACTTTGGATGATTGAAGATCTCCACGGTACTTCCATTCTCGACCACCTGTCCATCCTTCATAATTGCTACCCGGTTACAGATCTCCCGGACAACTGCCATCTGATGTGTGATTACGACGATCGTGATACCAAACCGTTTATTGATATCCTGCAGCAAAGCGAGAATCGAAGAAGTTGTCTGTGGGTCTAACGCACTTGTTGCCTCATCACACAGAAGAATCTGAGGATCGGAAGCTAAGGCTCTTGCAATCGCCACACGCTGTTTCTGTCCGCCGGATAACTGGGATGGATACGCTTTGGCACGATCCTTCAGACCTACGATATCCAGAAGCTCATAGGCTTTCTTCTTTGCCTCTGCCTTCGACTTCCCCTGAATGAACAATGGGAAGCATACATTCTCCAATACCGACTTCTGCATCAGCAGATTGAAATGCTGGAAGATCATTCCGATATGCTCCCGCTGCTTGCGAAGCTCTTTCTCGGAAAGCTTGCTCAGATCCTTATCCTGCACGATCACCATTCCCTCAGTCGGAACTTCGATATGGTTGATGCATCGCACGAGTGTACTCTTTCCTGCACCGGACATACCGATGATACCATATATGTCTCCGGCTTCAATGTCGAGCGTCACATGCTTCAGCGCGTCAATCTCGCCGTCTTTTGTCTGAAATTTTTTGGATACATCTTGTATCTGGATGATTGCCATAGACGTACTTCCTTTCTCTCGCAGGTTTTATACCCTACTTTTCCTATCTGATATATTATTTATTTCTCTTTCATGGTTTCAGATTATAACGTGCTTCCTCTGTTATGTCAATACAGACAGCCATACATAAAAATGATTGTTTGTTATAATCTTTTCCTATATCAAAAAAGCTGCACCCATTACAGATACAGCTTCTTAATTAATTATAGAAAATATTCCTACTCCCGGTTATCCTTCAGGCTCTCGATCATATCCGCCCGCTTCACTTTCCGACCAAGCAACAACAGGGATACAACATAGCTTGCAACCAGCAAGACTGCGAATATTATGAATCCCTGCGGTTTGTAAACCGTTTCGATATAAGTATTGTAGGCACTGACGCTCGCCTCAAAATTCATCCGGCACAATACCACACCGCCAACCGCACTCATCACAAATCCAATTGGAATCAGAATATGATATATATGAATGATCATCCGGTTAATTTCCTTGTCTTCATATCCAAGCACCTTCAGCATCGAGATGGACGATGCGTTCTCGTTGATCAGCATGTTCACCATCAGATAGATACTGATTACGATAATCACGGCAGCAAAGACAAGACTGATATTGATAAGCTGTTTCATACTAACCGTGATCTCATTGATCTGATCGGACAACGCCTGTTTTGACAAACAAGACAGATATTCGGATTCTTCAAGATCCAGCTTTTTGTCTGACATCAGCGCATTATAGCTTCCCTCTGGAACATCCATAAATGCACAGGCATCCGCCCAGTTTCCATACAGGATACTCTGACAGTCATTCTGTATCACATCATCAATCGTGACCGAGTATTCCTCCATCGTTGCCAGATTGTAGAACCGAAGTGTTTCCCCCTTCGTCACATTATAGAGCATGGACGCCATCGCCGATATGTAATGCTTTCCCTTCATCAGCGTCAGCTCCTCGCCCTGCGTGTTTTTCAGTCCCATATATGGATTATTATCCATACCCATATACAACATGTTTGTCTCGCTGCCTTCCACACCGAAATTTCCGATCATGATCGGAGTCGCATCGGTCACAGGCTCTGTGCGGATATCGGTCAGGAAATATTCGTACTCATAGCTTCCGACTTCATGCACGGACTTGTCACAGAAATTCTCCAGTGAATCCACGCATGCATAACAGAATATCATCAGGATTCCGCCAACCGCAACACCGAAAATTACGACCAGACTTCTTGACCAGTTTCCAATCAATGCCCGAAGCTTAAACTTCGTCGTGAATTTCAGCTTTGATTTCGCCATGCGCATCCGGTTATGCCGCTTCACGCCGCCATTTCCATGCAGAAGATCCACCGTCTTTAACCGAAGAACCCGAAGTGCCGCAAGCATCGCAACCAGCACATATGCAACGACCGGAATCAGGCACACATATATCATCTGCTGTATAGAAGAGCTGTAATCAACCGGCAGCTTCTCTATCTTGTTGCCAAACATCATTTCTATCATTACATCCCGAAGTGGAATTGCAGAGAGGCTTCCAAGCAACGCGCCGCCAACGCCCGGAATCAGTCCAAATATTCCGTAATGCAGTGCCAGCCGTCCTTTGCCATAGCCAAGTGCGCTCAGCACTCCAATCTGTTTTGCTTCGGACTTGATCTTTCTACCGAGCACGATTGCGATTAAAAGCACGATGAACAGCACCATAACCGGCAGAATCATGCCTGTGTACATATCCAGTGTCTTGATCTCGTTTCTTGACGTCCGGATTCGCATATTGGACGTGGCTGCTATATATGAGAGAATGTAATAGTCCTCATGAACCGCCTTCCGAAATGCTTTCTCGTCGGAATTTTCTCCATAGATCACACTGTAATAGGTGTTTTTCTTTGCTGGCTCTATCTCCTCATATGCCATCTTGCTGACAATCGCACAGCCAAATACATCGAACTGGAACATATTATCTGAATTATTTATATATGGAGATAAATAATCCGGGCGTGCCATCGAACCAACAATCGTATAACGTTTTCCACCAAGCTCAATCGTATCTCCGATCTCAAATCCCCGTAACGACATCATTCTCGGTGTCAGCAGGATTTCATCCCCCGCCTGCACGTCATTACCATCTAATACCTCATAGGTATCAATCTTCTCAGTAGGATCAAATACACGGATCGTATATTCCTCCGCAATATCACTTCCAACCCGCACATCACAGTCCGGATCATCCACATCAAAATCTGCGTATGATTGTTCTTCGATCGTCACATCATACTTTTCTGAAAGTGTCTGCTGTGCATCCTTGTCAATGCTCTGATATGTTGCAAACTGTGCATCCTCCACGTGATTTTCCTCGAAAAATTTGTCCAGATAATCACCCTCGCCACGGCTGGCGCCGCTACATGCAACATATAAAATAATCGCAACCGCTGTCAGGAGCATCACGCATATATAAAAGGACAGATTCTGTTTGATATTTCGTATGTATCTCTTATTTAATGTCATGTCGCCACCCCTTACAGCTCCAGCTTATCTGCCGGAATCTTCGTCTCATTTACTTTGTTTGCGACAACCTTGCCATCCTTGATCCGGATCACACCATCTGCCATACCCGCGATCATCTCATTGTGGGTGATGATTGCGACAGTCGTGCCAAACTGCGCATTGACCTTCTCCACGAACTTCAACACATTCTTAGATGTCTTGGAATCAAGTGCTCCGGTCAGCTCATCACACAGCAGAAGCTTCGGATTCTTGATGATCGCACGTGCGATTGCAACTCTCTGCTGCTGTCCACCGGAAAGTTCATTTGGAAAACGATCCTTATATTTCCCGATATCCACTGCCTGCATCACTTCGTCCAATGGCAATGGTTCTTTTGCGATGTCCGATACGACCTGTATATTTTCCTTCACTGTCAGATCTGGAATCAGATTATAAAACTGGAATACAAATCCGACATCGGACCGACGGTACTTCGTAAGCTCGCCTGATTTCAGTTTGGAAATCTCCTTTCCATCCACAGTGATACTTCCAGAATCGAGCGAATCCAGACCGCCAAGCATATTTAACATCGTACTTTTTCCGGAACCGGATGGTCCTAAGATCACATAGATCTTGCCCTGCTCTAAAGCAAGCTCCGTATCATCCAATGCGTGTACTTCCCTTTCTCCCTTTCCATAGCTTTTCTTTGCATGCTGCATCTGAATAAACATCTTATTTTCCTCCATATAATCTTCTATATTCCAATGGTGTATGTCCATATTTCCGCTTAAAAACGGTACCGAATTTGCTCTGGCTCTCATACCCGACTGCGAGTGCGATATCCGCAATCGAATCTGTTCCAGTCACAAGCTTTTTCGCCGCCTCCTGCATCCGGAGATTCTGCATATACCGTTTGACTGTGCTTCCATATACGATCTCAAAATATTTGTTCAGCGAAACGGTACTGACCGGATAACTCGCTTCAAGCTCTGTCATAGAGATATCCTCCGCCAGATTCTGCACGATACGGTCGTGGATCTCCTGCACGATCTTCCGCTGTCCCTTCGTCAGATAAAACTGTTGTTCTAACTTCGGAATCGCCTCCGTCTGAATCAGATTCAACACATACAGTGTAGAGATCAGATATGTGCTTTTCTCACTCCTGCCATCCTGTATGCTCTCCGCCAAAACCTCGAAAGCTGCCTGGAATCTGTCCGTACACCGTCCGATAAAGTAATCATCATTCCGGTCATACGCTTCCTGTATCAAGTCCAGATCGATTCCAAACCGCCGGAGCAATGCTTCATCCTCATCACTGATACCATCCAGCGTCATTATAATCTCTAATCCACCATAGGATTCATTGTAGAAATTAAACTGCTTCCCGACCTGCTGGTGCCACTCGATACAGAATTCTCCCGGCTTCATATACGCATACCTGCCATCCTGTACCCGGATTTCTGCCTGTCCCCGGTTACAATAATGAATCACAGTGGTATTATCCATTACCTGTGCCTGTTCATGTCCCGGCACCTGATCCATTCCTGCCATGTAGTATTCCAGAATCTCAATTCCCTCCAGCGGTGTGACAAAATTCATATACTCATCATCTTGTCCCATTTTTAAATGTGTTACCTCCCCGGACAGCTCCGATATTTCAATCTGCAATTTGTCTAAGAAGAAGGATAACATCTCTGGCGGAATTCCTCCTATCAGCGCTTCCAGATACTTACTCCGCTTAATAATTGCCTGTAATCTCTTATTCATATCTTGATTCTCTCCATATGCAACGTTTGTTTGTCACGACTAACTGTATGAAATCATAGCACGTTACAGCCTACTTTTCTATTCCAAATCTCTATTTTTATTCCATTTCTAAAATAAAATGAGACTGCACAATACTCATCTTTCTGAATATTGTGCAGTCTCATTCGTTTTCTTATATTGTCTTATTCTGATTCTATAAGCAAAATTACTTTGCATCCAGAATCTCTCTTGCAATTTTTTGCTGTTCGTCGGTTGGAGGATCGATTCCTTCCAGCTTATAAGGGATTCCAAGGCGCTCCCACTCCTGGATTCCAAGCTTATGGTATGGCAATACCTCCACACGGTCAACCGTCTTCAAAGTCCTGATAAACTCAGCCGTCTTCTTCAGATCTGCTTCGTCAGTTGTTACGCCCGGCACAAGGACATGTCGAATCCACATATGCTTTCCCTGATCGGATAGATACTGTGCCAGGTCTAATATATTCTTATTCGAGAACCCTGTCAGCTCCCGGTGTTTGTCGTCCTCAATCTGCTTGATATCAAGCAGGAACAAATCAGTGAGTGCCATCAGTTCATTAAACTTCGAGAAGAAAGGCTCCTCTCTTGTAAATGGATTGCCCGCTGTATCAATCGTTGTGTGAATCCCCTGTGCTTTTGCAAGCTTGAAGAATTCGATCAAAAAGTCCATCTGCAGAAGTGCTTCGCCTCCGCTGACGGTTATTCCTCCGTCGCCCTTCCAATACGGCTTATAACGAAGTGCCTGCTTGAGCAGATCTTCCGGAGTTCTCGCTTCAACCTTGACGCCTTTATCTAGTAGCAGTTTTGTGTTCTCTTCAATTTTCTTTTCGAGTTCTTCTCGTTCTTTATCATCCGTTGTATCAGCATAGAGCTTTGTGTAATCGGTTACCAGATTCCACGTCTCCGGGTTATGACAGTACTTACAACGCATCTTACAGCCCTGCAAAAATACTACAAATCGGATACCTGGTCCATCTACGGCTCCAAAGCTTTCTGTTGAATGAATATAACCTAAAATCTGTTTCTTCTCCGGCATGTTCCACCTCTAACAATTTTATTTTTATAAAAAGTCCCGGAGATAGTATCTCCGGGACTCCAGTGAATTACTTATCTATCAAAAACATTTTTGACAAACTTCTAATTAAAGTGAGTCATGGAATGTTCTGTTGATAACATCGAGCTGCTGCTCACGTGTAAGAGAGATAAACTTAACAGCGTATCCAGATACACGGATTGTGAAGTTAGCGTACTCTGGCTTATCTGGGTTCTCCATAGCATCCAGGAGCTTATCCTTACCGAATACGTTTACGTTCAAGTGGTGAGCGCCCTGATCGAAGTAACCATCCATAGCGCTTACAAGCTTCTCAGCTCTCTCAGCCTCATCATGACCAAGTGCAGATGGGTTCATTGTCTGAGTATTTGAGATACCATCCAAAGACCACTCATAAGGAATCTTAGCAACTGAGTTCAGAGATGCAAGAAGTCCTGATGTCTCAGCACCGTAGCTTGGGTTAGCACCTGGAGCAAATGGTGTCCAAGCACGTCTACCATCTGGAAGGTTACCTGTGAACTTACCATATACTACGTTAGATGTGATTGTAAGGATAGATGTTGTAGGCTCTGAATTACGGTATGTGTGTCTCTTCTTGATGTCTGTAAGGAACTCATGAAGCAGCCATACACCGATATTATCTGCTCTGTCATCATCATTACCATACTTAGGGAACTCGCCTTCGATCTCGAAGTCTTCTGCAAGTCCTGTCTCTGCGTTACGGATAACCTTAACCTTAGCATACTTGATAGCTGAAAGGGAATCGATAACGTGTGAGAATCCGGCAATACCTGTAGCAAATGTACGACGTACATCTGTATCGATCAATGCCATCTCTGCTGATTCATAGTAGTACTTGTCATGCATGTACTGAATCAGGTTCAGGATATTTACATAAAGTCCTGCTAACCAGTCAAGCATCTGCTTGTACTTAGCAAGTACTTCATCATAGTCAAGGTACTCAGAAGTAATAGGAGCGTAGTCAGGGCCTACCTGCATTGGCTTACCTGTCTTCTTGTCAAGGAACTTCTCATCCTTACCACCGTTGATAGCGTACAGGAGACACTTAGCAAGGTTTGCACGAGCTCCGAAGAACTGCATTTCCTTACCTGTCTGTGTAGCAGATACACAACAGCAGATTGAGTAATCATCACCCCAGATTGGCTTCATTACATCATCGTTCTCGTACTGGATTGAGCTTGTTCTTACAGAGATCTTAGCAGCATATGTCTTGAAGTTGTTAGGCAATGCTGAAGAGTAAAGTACTGTAAGGTTTGGCTCTGGAGCAGGTCCCATATCCTCAAGAGTATGAAGGAATCTGTAGTCGTTCTTTGTAACCATTGAACGTCCGTCCATACCAATACCACCGACTTCAAGTGTAGCCCATACAGGGTCACCTGAGAACAGCTCGTTGTATGACTTAATTCTTGCGAACTTAACCATACGAAGCTTCATTGTGAAGTGATCGATAAGCTCCTGAGCCTGAGCCTCTGTAAGCTTACCAGCCTTAATATCTCTCTCGATATAGATATCAAGGAATGTAGATACACGTCCTACGGACATAGCAGCACCATTCTGTGTCTTGATAGCTGCAAGGTATCCGAAGTATAACCACTGAACAGCTTCCTTCGCATTTGAAGCTGGCTTAGAAATATCATAGCCGTATGACTGAGCCATAACCTTCATCTCCTGAAGACGTCTGATCTGCTCTGTCAACTCTTCTCTCTGACGGATAACGTCATCATACATATTACCATCGCCGCAGTTAGCCTTATCTTCCTGCTTCCAAGCGATCAGCTGATCAATACCGTAAAGAGCAACTCTTCTGTAGTCACCAACGATACGACCACGACCATAAGTATCTGGCAAACCTGTTACGATATGTGTATGACGAGCTGCCATCATCTCTGGTGTATAAGCATCAAATACTGCCTGGTTGTGTGTCTTGTGATAATCTGTAAAGATCTTGTGGAAGTTCTCGTTTGGCTTGTATCCGTACATCTCGAGTGCTTCCTCAGCCATCTTGATACCACCATAAGGCATAAATGCTCTCTTAAGTGGCTCGTCTGTCTGAAGACCTACGATCTGCTCAAGATCCTTTGTCTCTGGATCAATGTAACCAGGACCATATGCTGTAATGCTGGATACAACATCTGCGTCCTCCTTCAATACACCACCGTTGTCTCTCTCTGCCTTCTGAAGAGCCTGAAGCTTATCCCAGAGCTTGTTCGTAGCGTCTGTTGGTCCTGCAAGGAAGCTCTCGTCTCCATCATAAGGTGTGTAGTTGTTCTGGATGAAGTCTCTTACGTTGCACTCTTCCTTCCAGAGTCTACCTGTGAATGATTCCCATTCCTGGTTCTGTAACATAATAGTTTCTCCTTTCAAATTATTTATATTATGTTTTATATTAGATGTAATATAAACTCTGACTGTATTATACAAAATGTTTCAAATAAAATCAATAATCCTTATTGTTTTTATTGTTTTTCTTTTCGTACATCAACTGTCTATCCGCTCGATTTTAAATACATTCAGTGTATCCACGTCCGGACATGCAAAAACAGCGGTACCGTTCTCCTGTCCCGGTATCTCGCCGCCATACCGGAGGATATCCACGTATGGGAATGCAACGTGCATTGCCATCGGACACAGCTTCCCCCGCTCCGTATCAAAATCATAGGAATCACCGATCTTATGACCTCTGTGACATCCCTTTTCACCCTTCTGATCAATCAGTGTGATCCGAATCCTCGGTCTTGCCATCAGTCAAGCACCTCCAAACAGGTTTCAAGCGGAATCCCCTTATATTTATCTACATTATCCGCATTTACCCTGATCATGATCTTCACGGCATCCATCGTCTCTGCGGTTGCAGTTTGCAGATCTTTACCGCTCATAAGCTTTCCGATAAATACAGCCGAGAATATATCTCCGGTTCCCGGGAAACGTACCGGAATCTCTTCGAAATCAACCTTAAAATATTCTTCCTTCTTGTGGTCGTATCCGACAACCGATCTGCAGTCTGTGCCCGCGATCTTCGCACTTGTGATTACAATTGATTTCGCACCAAATGCACGAAGCTTGTCGATCATCGCATGATATTCTTTCTCCGTCACGCCTTCTTCCTTATATGGAAGCCCGGTCAGATATGCTGCCTCGGTATAGTTCGGTACAATGTAGTCCGCAACCGAAATCAACTTGCGCATCAAATGAATCGTCTCCTCTGTAATTCCGTTATAGAGTTTTCCCTCATCTCCCATGATTGGATCTGTAAAGATCGTTACACCTTTTTCTGCCCGCGCCTTACAAAACTCGGTCACAAGCTCCGTCTGCTCCTTCGACACGATAAATCCGGTTGAGATTGCATCGAATTCAAATCCAAGCTGTTCCCAGACAGCGATTGCATTTTTCATGTAACCGGTTGTATCCAGGATGTCGAACTTACCGTAATCAAGCGTGTTCGATACGATTGCCGTCGGCAGATTAAATACCTCATATTTCATATGGGAAAGCACCGGAATCATCGCGGATAACGCAACCTTTCCATAGCCAGCCATGTCGTTGATCAAAAGTAATTTCTTGCTCATTTTGTGTCTCCTTTTTCTAACTTCTATGTCATTTTGCATTTCATCATAGCATATTTTCAGTCAGAAAAAAACACAAAAAATATTAACTGATTTTCTTCCATTTCATGGATGAAAGCAATGGTTTGTAGTACATGCGGCTTGCAATGACCGCCTCTCCGTTATCCATCATAATCTTCCCGCGGCTGCCTGAAATCGAAGCAATACTTGAGATTCTGTCTGTATTTACAAGCATAGATTTGGATGCCCGAGTAAAATCATACGCATTTACCTTCTCTTCAATCTGGTAAAGGCGATTCTTTATCTCATAAATTTCCTGTTCCGTATAGGCAAATACTTTCTCTCCTACCGCCTCAAAATACAGGATTTCATCCGTTGAAATCCGATATAATTCTCTATGTTCTCCATATCCTGTGATTTTGTTTGCATCGCCCATTTCTTTCACCCGTCTTTATCCTTTCTTCTATCCGTGGAAATCTCCCGTCTTCCAGTTCACTGCCACATATGGCACGATCTTCCCATCGATTTTCACATAGACCTGATAGACATCATTTCCGATATATTCGTAATGATCCGGCACCACTCCATACTCCTCATACAGCGTCTTCTCGAACTCTTCCTTCCACGAAGCATCGGATGGCTCGCCTTCCTGTGACTGTGATTCTGTTGTCTGGGATTCTGTCGCAGCCGGTTCCGTCTTCCCTGTATTCGAACCTTCTGACTGTAATGTGCTGTCCGGGGTATTGCTCTCCGCAACAGATTCTGTCGCTGCTTCGCTTTCTGTCGTTGTCACGGCCTCGGTGGCTGCTTCCGTTGTAGTCACCATCTCGCTGCTCACCTGGATGATATCGGTTGTGTTATTTTCACTCACATTGCTGCATCCTGCCAAAGCCACTACCATTGCCGCATATAATATCCATGCTTTCTTTCTCATAGTTCTTTCCTTCTTTCGGTTGTATTATAACGATTGATATAAAAAGAAAATAGGCTCTTTTTCTATCTAAATGTGTCAATTCTTCAGATATTTTCCGCTTTTCTTTTTACATTCCGCATCATACATCCTGCATGCATCATTTCTGCATCATTCTTGTTACAGATTTATATCTTTTACAAAAAATCTCTGCGATACTGCGACGGTGTACTGCCCTCCGTCTTCTTGAATACCTTGGTAAACACCCTGTAATCGGCATAGCCGCACCGCTCAGAAATCTCCGCAATGGATAACTGTGTCGAGACGAGCAGCTTCTTCGCACGCTCCATACGGATCGTCGTCAGATAAGCAAGGAAATTCACACCGATCTCATTCTTGAAGAGCTGGCTGATATACTGTGCGCTCAGATGAAATGTTTCCGCGAGAACATTCAAGCTGATTTCTTCTGCCAGATGCTCCTGCATATACCGTACAATTCCAACAATCGTTGACGCTTCACTGCCGGGTGTCACATCCTTCGTCTGCTTCTCGAATATCGATATCTTCAAATGATCGATCGTGTTCCCGAACTCCTCATAGTCGACCGGTTTCAGGATGTAGTCCGTAATCTGCAGCCGCAATGCTTCCCTGCAATAAGAAAAATCATCGTATCCCGATACAACGATAAATGCCATATCCGGGTATTTCAGGCGGCTGGTCTGGATGACCTTCAGGCCGTTCATAATCGGGATATTGATATCCATGATCACGATATCCGGCACCAGACTGTCGATTACCCCAAGCGCCTCGACACCATCCGCCGCCTCACCCACGACTTCACAGTCATGTGCGCCCCAGTCAAATAATTTCTTGAATCCCTCACGTATCATAATCTCATCGTCGACTAATACGACGCGTAATTTCCTCATGATGCTTCCTCCTTCCAAACCGGCAATAGCAACCGCGCTGTCACACCTCCTGCGCTGTTTTCCTCATAGGATAGTCCATATTTTCTGCCGCAAAGATATTTGATCCGCTTCTGCACATTCAGGATCCCGATACTGTTTCCATCCAGCTTTGCCTCCTGCTTGTTGTAGTGCAGTAACATCTTGTCAATCTGCGCTTTCATACCCTCTTCAAATCCGCTGCCACTGTCTTTGATGCAGATCTCCATATCTGCGCCTGCGCGTTTTACGAATATCTCGATTTCGCCCCGGTATCCGCGGTTCTTCATTCCATGCAGCAGACTGTTCTCCACCAGCGGCTGTAAGATAAAGTTCGGTACCTGCACTGCCCCTAAGTCCGGATCGATATCATAATCGCAGAAGAGCTCCGGATACCGGTAGCACATCAGCTCCATATATGCTTCCACAAGTTCGAGCTCATCATCAAGCGTGACCATCGAACGGTCGACCTTGACGCTCAGCCGGAAGAAATCCACAAGCCGCATCAGAAGCTTTGCAACCTTCTTATCTCCGTCCAGCTCTGCCTGAATCCGGATCGTATCGAGCGTATTATATAAGAAATGTGGATTGACCTGACTTTTCAGATAGAGCATTGACATCTTCTGTTCCGTAAGCTCCGCACGCAGAGCGTCCGGGTTCTCCAGCGTCAGATAGAACGCGAGCGTCATAAGCGTGATTCCCATTCCGCTGATAAGCCATGTATGATGCAGTCCCTGCAGGAAGCAGATAGTGAACTCGAAGATCAGCGCCATACCGATGGCGAATTTCTTCTTGTTGTCCATTTTCTTCCAGTTTGCAAGCAGCAGCCATGAACAAAGTATGAGATACACCGCCACACTGACATAGCTAACATATGCGTAAAGTCCTGCTGAGTAATTTCCATCCGGTGTCTCGGTGTAAGTAATCGGGAGTATCATCGCCCCGACTTCTGAAATCACAAGAAATATCCGTGCCGGCAGATCCAGTGTCCGCTTCTTCCCGGTCTCTTCTTCCACCAGTATCGCGATGTACTGGTAGAAAAAGAACAATACTAACGCCATTGTACCGACAAACAGCCGGTGCAAAATATCATTCAGCACAGACGGTACACGGTCAAGGTGATTGACCGTATAGATCGTTGCAGCATCGAACATCAGATGCACGATCACCACGATCAAAAGTGCCGAAAATGTCTTATGTAACGCGGTCTGTCTCCTCCTCGCCGAGAAATAGATTCCTGCCACAAACGCCAGAATCAGTATCAGCGCAATCTCCATTCGAATCATAAATTTTTCTCCTTCGCGTTTTTGCTCATTTACAGGAAAGTCACCGGACACCGCCCGGTGACTTCACACGTATAAACATGTTTCCTGTATCGCACAATTAACTACTATTATTTTCACATATTATTATATCGGAAAATAGGGGATTTTTATAGGGGAATGTGTCGATTTTATAGGTTGTAACAATTTGTGCAGCGTGTGAATTTTCTATGATATTTCGTTTTTCCTTATTTACAGGATATGTGTCTCCATGATATGGTGATTGTGTTGTCGAGAATCGTTGTTACTATCAAAAGTATGTACAAAAAATAACTTTACCATAGGCCAGATTACATTAGCTTCAGCAAAAAGCACGGATGAAATTGAAAACATATTGGGTATAAATAAATAATATGTTTTGCAGTCAATAAAAAAGAAAGGTCTATCCGATTTTCCTCGGATAAACCTTTCTTTTTCTATCTCATATCTATTATATCTCTAAAACAAAAACCGCAGCCATCCAAGCAGATACCGTACAACAAATACCCGGCGGCGGCGTTTCGGTGTAAGTGCGATTGGCTCCACATGATAGGGATTCGCATACTGTCCGTCGGCAAGCACCTGTCGTGCGCCCTGCTCATATTTCATCATGGCTGATTCCAACTGAGTGTTGATCTCCTTGCTTCGGATTACAAGCATCAGTTCTGTGTCTAAGTAGACACTGCGCATATCCATATTGAACGAACCGATGATGGATATATCATCGTCGATCAAAATGCTCTTTCCATGATACGAATATCCTCCTTCATACTCCCAGATTGTAACACCGGTACTACTGATCCTGTCCCGGTTTTTCTGGTAATCTGCGGAACCAAACGGGTTGCCGTTATTCGCGACAGAGTTTGTCATAACCGTAAATTCCGGTACATTTGCGGCAACATCCGACCATGTGTCATACATCATGTCATTGCAGATGATGTACGGTGTGTGTATCTTTACACGCTTCTTCGCCTGCTTCATCAGGACGCCCATCTCATACCATGCTGTCGGCTCCTTCGCCCCGGTATGGATTGGATTCGAGATCAACATGATCTTGTCAGTTACAACCGTATCTTTCTCAAAGTCCGTGTCTGTGATTGTATCTTTTTGTGCATCGTAATAAGTGGCAAATGCCGTCTGCACATCTTCCTTCGCCTGCTTGACGGATTTCCGGTCGGCAAGTTTCTCTTTGTCATGGAAATATTTACAATCCTTCTGACTCCAGATCGTCTCAAAATAAGCAAGCAACTGGTTCACGGAACTATCTGCCTGCGGATTCTCACAGACGACCAGCACATCTCGGTCGTAATTCTTATGTCCCGGGAATTCACCAAGGAAATAATTGTACGTGTTTCGTCCGCCAAGGATGTATGTTTTCCCATCTGCGATCAGATATTTGTCATGCATCCGCCCCATCATATCCCAAGGTTTTAACGGATTCGCGCGGTTATACACCTTGATCTCGATATTCGGATGGGATGACATCGCATAGAAATATGCATTTCCTTCCATCGCCGTCCAGCTCTCGAATCCATCTACTAAGATACGGATGTGCACATTCCGCTCCGCTGCCCGAAGCAAAGCGCCCATCATAATCTGTCCGCTGTCATCATCGTGAAATGCAAACGTAGATAAGACGATATCTTCCTTCGCCTGTTCGATCAGGCGGACACGCTGCAATAACGCATCTCCATTTTCTTCGATAATACAGGCGCGCTCTTCCACTGACGCGTCCGTATAGATTTCTTCGGGATGCAGGCCCTGCTTCGTCTCTTCCGAGAGCTCCGGCTGCTTCTTGTATGCAGCAAATATTCCAATCATTTCATATAGCAGAATGATCACGATTGCGCCAACGACGCAACCGATCACTCTAAGCACTCGATGTTTCCTCATTGATTATCTGTTTTTCGCCTTTGTCTTGATCTCTTCCTCAATCTTCGTAACAAATTCATCCAGACCAACAACAGTTGTATCTGCCTGACCATGCAGTCTGTAAGATACCGTGTTATTCTCTACCTCATTGAATCCAAGAACCAGAAGATATGGAACCTTCTCCACCTGACCTTCACGCATACGGTAGCCAAGCTTCTCTGCTCTGTCGTCTAACTCGACACGGACATTCTTCGCATCCAGCGCATCCACAACCTTGTGTGCATATGCCATCAACTCTTCGTTGTCTGTCTTAACCGGCATAACCTTTACCTGAACCGGTGCTAACCATGTTGGAAGGTTACCCTTTGTCTCCTCCAGAATGTATGCCATGAAACGATCCAGAGAACCGAGGATTGCTCTGTGCAATACAACCGGTGTCTTCTTCTCGCCATCTTTGTCAATATAAGTAAGCTGGAACCTCGCAGGCAGACAGAAGTCAAGCTGACAGGTAGAAAGTGTATATTCATTTCCGACGGCCGGCTTTACATTTACATCAAGCTTTGGTCCGTAGAATGCTGCCTCACCGATTTCCTCTGTATACTCGATGCCAAGGTCATTCAATACCTTACGAAGTGCATCCTCGGCTGTGTTCCACATCTCATCATCATCGTGGTATTTTACCTTGTTCTCCGGGTCACGCAGAGACAGCACGCAACGATAATCTGTGATACCGAAATCCTTGTATGTGCTGAAGATCAGGTCTACAACCTTTGAGAACTCATCCTCGATCTGCTCCGGTGTCACGAACAAATGCGCATCGTTCTGACAGAAATGTCTGCCTCGCTCGATACCCTTCAAAGTACCACTTGCCTCGAAACGGAAGTCATGTGCGATCTCACCAATACGGATTGGAAGGTCTTTATAAGAATGCATACGGTTTGCATAAATCATCATGTGGTGTGGGCAGTTCATTGGACGAAGAACGAAAGTCTCACCCTCTACGTCCATGGCTGGGAACATATTTTCCTTGTAGTGATCCCAGTGACCGGATGTCTTGTACAGATTCACCGTACCAACACATGGTGTCATAACGTGCAGGTAACCAAGCTTACGCTCCTTGTCCTTGATGTAGTTCTCCAGCTCCTGCCAGATCGTATAACCCTTTGGAAGGAACATTGGAAGTCCACGTCCAACGAGATCGTCTACCATGAACAGCTGCATGTCTTTACCGATCTTTCTGTGGTCTCTCTCCTTTGCCTCTTCGAGAAGCTTCAAATGTGCTTCCAGCTCTTCGGCTGTCGGGAAGCAGACACCGTAAATTCTCTGCAATACCTTGTTGTTGCTGTCGCCCTTCCAGTAAGCGCCTGAGTGACGGAGCAGCTTGAAGTTACGGCAGAGCTTTACATTATCTACGTGAGGGCCACGGCAGAGGTCTGTAAAGTCTCCCTGCTCATAGCAGGAAATTGTTCCATCTTCCAAATTGGAGATCAGATCCAGCTTGTACTCATCATCCTTGAACATCTCCAGAGCTTCTTCCTTGGAAATCTCCTTACGAATGATCTTCTTGCCGGACTTTGCAACCTTCTTCATTTCCTTCTCGATGGCTGCGATATCCTCATCACGGATTACATCATCGCCAAGGTCTACGTCATAGTAGAAACCTTCTGCAACAACCGGTCCTACCCAGAACTTTGCCTGTGGGTACAGGTGCTTGATTGCCTGCGCCATCAGATGGGCACAGGAGTGGTTCAATGTTTTTAACTGCTCGTCTTCTTTGAAGTTTACCATTTCTTATTCTCCTTTTTCCATTATTGCGAAACAACCCTACTGTATGGGAGCCACATATGAATTGTATTCTACGCAGACACGCTCTCGCTCGGTTCAGCACGCAGTGGTACTAAATTCACGACAAACAAGTTTGCCGTTCATTAAGTACCAGCGTGCTTCAACGGTCTGCTTAAGAACTACAATTCATATGTGTCTCAATCTACTTTACGAAGTTGTTTCGCAAAATACCAAAAAGCACCCTTGAGATACAATGCCTTAACCTTGTATCTAAGGGTGCTTTCACACGGTTCCACCTTAGTGTTTCACTTCATTTGGCTTTAACGCATGCCTTACGGTGACGCTTCAACAACCGGTCATCCGGTCATCTTCTACGCACAGCTCGGGAATGGTTTTCATACATTTCTTCCATAAACGGCTTCCAGCTTATGTCGTTCTCTCTGGATGGTGCCCATGCACTACTCTTTCCGTCAACGCTTTTTCCTATATACATGGGTATTATACCACAGGATTTTTGTTTGACAACCCGATTTTTGAATAAATTTAGATTCTCCGGTTCATACTTTCGTAAGAATCTATTTTCAAAGGAGTACAATCATGTCAGAAATGTTTTGTTTTCAATGTCAGCAGACCGCAGGCAACAAAGCCTGTGTGACAACCGGTGTCTGCGGCAAACAGCCAGAAACCTCTAATCTGCAAGACGAGCTCGTATGCGAGCTGATCCAGCTGGCTGAGGCAGCTACGAAGGAGCAGAATTTCACGTCCGAATCCTGCCGTCTGATCATCGACGGACTTTTCACAACCTTGACCAATGTGAATTTTGATAACGATGCGATCCGGGATTTTATCCATCGTGTCATTGCGGAGCGGGAACGCATCGGTTCCACACCTGTTCCGGTTATCTCTCTGTGGGATGGTGCAAACGATATCGTATCGCTTCGCTCCACCCTGCTCTTCGGACTGAAGGGTATGTCCGCCTACGCGCATCACGCCCGCAACTTAAGCTATGAGAACGAGGACGTCAACCGATGGTTTTACAAGGGCTTATGCGAGGTCAATCGGGAACACACTGTGGAAGAATGGATTACCCTGATCATGGAATTTGGGCAGGTTAATTTCAAATGTATGGAATTGCTTGACACAGCAAATACAAAATCCTTCGGCACTCCGGAACCGCGACGCGTACACACCGACATCCGGAAGGGACCATTTATCGTCGTGTCCGGTCATGACCTAAAAGATATGGCAGAACTGCTCGCACAGACAGAAGGAACCGGTATCAATGTCTACACACACTGCGAGATGCTTCCGGCACATGGCTATCCGGAGCTTGCGAAATATAAGCATCTTGCCGGGAATTTCGGAACCAGCTGGCAGAGTCAACAGACGGAATTCGAGAATATCCCTGCCCCTGTGCTTTTCACAACAAACTGTCTGATGCCGCCGCGTCCAAGCTACGCTGACCGCATTTACACGACATCCGTTGTCGGTTATGCCGGAATGAAGCACATCACCGGAGATAAAGACGGACACAAGGATTTCAGCGAATTGATTGCACACGCCAAACGCTTAGGCGGTTATGAGCACGACCACAGCATGAGCGGTATTAACGGCGGTCATATTGTAACGACCGGTTTTGCACATGGTGCAGTTTTATCCCACGCAGACAAAATCATAGCCGCCATCAAGAGCGGTGCGATCAAACACATCTTTCTTGTCGGCGGCTGTGACGGTGCCCATCCGGGACGAAATTATTATACGGAATTTGTAAAGCAGACACCAATGGATTCCCTCGTCCTGACACTCGCCTGCGGTAAATACCGTTTTAACGATATCGACCTTGGGGAGATCGACGGGATTCCACGTATCTTAGACATGGGGCAATGCAACGATTCTTACAGTGCCATCAAGGTTGCCCTCGCACTTGCAGATGCATTTTCGTGCAGCATCAACGAGCTTCCGCTTACCCTCGTCTTATCGTGGTACGAACAGAAGGCTGTCTGCATCCTGCTCACCCTGCTTTCCCTCGGTGTTAAAAAGATATACCTTGGTCCGACACTCCCGGCGTTCATGTCCGAGACCGTTGTCAAATTCTTAGTCGATACCTACCAGCTCCAGCCACTTACCGCGCCGGAGCAGGATATGGATACGATTTTCGGCAGAGGTTAGATTGCCGGATTACTCTACCCCTTTCAATACTTCGATCATGTCAAGCTTCTTGATCCGCTTTGCGAACAGGAAGCTGACAAGAACGGAGATGATCAACACAAAGATACCGGATAAAATATAATCCATCGCCGGAACCTTCAGCATGTAGTCGTAGTTTTCCCCGTTGCTGTTTATCATCGCATTTAATGTCAGATTTCCAAGCGGTGCGCCAAGCAGAATGCCGATGATCGACAACCAGAAATTCTGTCTGGAAAGCATGCCGCGAATCTTCGCAGACTGCATGCCAAGCACCTTCAATGTCGCAAACTCCTTGATGCGCTCGTTAAAGGAGAGCGAACCAGAATTATACAATACCGTTACGATTAGCACAGCGGAGAATATGATCATGGCGAAGATCATAATACTCATAACCTCCATGCCCTTCTCATATGCTTCCTTCATCTCGGTCTGGCTGTTCACACCGCTGACATAAGAAAGTGTCTTCTTACTCTCAGCATCCTTGTTGTCTGTCATAAGCAGTGTCGGTGTATAGGCTGCTCCGGTCTTCTCGAAATCTTCCTTCAAAAACGCGATTCCCTGTGTATCAGAGTTTCGATAGATCGCCCCAACTTTTGCTTCATACCATGTATTTTTGCTGTACAGATGCCAGTAAATCGTGTCGCCGACATGAATCTTCATTATCTCAGAAAGCTTGCGGCTGACACTGACAGTACCCGGCTTGATCGATGTGATATGGTTGTCAAGGTCGAGAATATTGTACAGTCCTTTCCCCTCGATCACGGTGATCGTCTGTTTCTTCTTCTCATCCGTCGTTGGATTCTGCACCTTGGATACTTCGATCTGGTCGATCATCACCAGTTCTCCACCAAGCTCCTCCTGCATCGCATTTACCTCGGAGAGCGATGCGTCGGCAGAAAGCTTCACTTGATATTCAGATATGGTTGATTTGCCAAACATCATATCTTCCATCTGCGGCACAAGCTCATTACAGCCTACACCATATAACATCAGAAGCATACCAACTGCAGTTCCGATGATCGACATGAAGGCACGCAGCTTTGAACGTGAGACATCGCGCAGATTGTACTGTGCCTGGAACGAAAGCTTGTTCCAGAACGGCAGCTTCTCGAACAGGCACCGTTTACCCTGCTTGGGTGGTGCCGGGCGAAGTGCTTCTGCCGGACGGATCTTCAGAAGCTTCTTGCAGCTTAAGAAATCTGCCAGCACACATGCGGCTACGATTGCCACTCCGACAACCAGATAGATCGGATGGAAGATCGAATGCAGCCCCGGTACAATATAATATTCCGCAAACAGGCTGATCAGCCACGGACATGACCAGAATACACCCATAAGGATTCCGGCAATCACACCAAACAGGGAAATAAATAAGCTGAAGCTTAAATAATGGAACAGAATCTTTCCTTTCTTCATACCAAGGGCGTTCATCGTTCCGATCTCCGTCCGCTGCTTGTCAACCATACGCTTCATGGACGTTGCAATAACAAGAATTGCAATACCAACGAAGATAATCATAAAAGAATACGAAAATGTCTGGTGCTGGTCAAGCTCACTGTCAAGTCTTGCCAGTCCCGGTACTGATTTGCGGTCAATCATTGCTGAATATCTGTGATTGATTGCATCGGCAATCTCGTCCTCGTGTGCAAGTGCCTTTCCGTCGGTCGTCTTAATGACCATCTGTGTGTACGGCATCATCTTCGTAAGCTTCTCATCACTCATCTTCTCGACCAGTGTCAGAAGCATATCCTGCGACAGATCATCCACGCTCATACCGTATTCATCCAGCTTATCGAACACTGCCTGATAGGTATCTGCGTGCTTCTTGATATCTGCCGCCGTAATCTTTTCCTGTTTGATCAGGTGCGTCACATACTCCCGAACCGGAAATGCATCGTACGACATATATGCCATCGTGATGTTCTCCAGATAGGTATCTGCATCGCCGTCCGCCTGCCGGAACTCATATTCCACAGACTCGACCAGACCACGGATCGTCTTCGTAAATGTCACACCATTATATTCGATCGTAAATGCATCGCCGACATGCAGATCCCGTTTTTCGGCAAATGCATTTGCAATCCACACACCATCAGTATCGTCCGGGTTAAAATCCTCGCCCTCGATCAGATACGGTGTATTCACTTCATTTTCTTTCATTAAGAACAGATCGACCTGTGCGCCATCCTGCTTCGGTGCACTCGCTGTCACCTGCATCCGCAGCTGTGCCTGCTCCACAAAATCCAGATTTCTTACCGCTTTCAGATCGTCACTTGTAAAGCCTTCTCCGTACATCCAGATATCGGAAAGGTTACATGCATCGTGGTATTTGCTTCGCGCCACATTCTGAGATACGACATGTCCCTCCATCGTGATGAACAACATCATGGCAATGGCAGCGAGCAAAAACACAGAAAAGAATGGTCCAAAGTTCGCTTTGAACTCACGCAGCATCTTTCGAAACAGCATTACCACTCCACCTCCTCAACTGCAAGCGGGTGTTCGTTTGTAATCACTTCACGGATCTTTCCGTTTTTCATACGGATGACCTTATCTGCACACTGTGCGATATCCGCATTGTGCGTAACTAAGATGACAGTATTCTTTCCCTCGCGGCTCTGCTTCTGCAAGAGCGATAACACGATCACACCCGTCTCAGAATCAAGTGCACCGGTCGGCTCATCGCCAAGGATGATACGTGGCTTCTTGGAAAGCGCACGCGCAATCGATACACGCTGCTGTTCGCCGCCGGATAACTGAGATGGAAATTTATCCTTATGATTGGCAAGTCCAACCGCCGCAAGCATCTCGTCCGGATCCGCAGCATCTTTCACAATGCTTTTGGTAAGAGCAACATTCTCCCGTACCGTCAGGCTTGGGATCAGATTATAAAACTGAAAGATAAATCCAATCTTGCGTGCACGGAAATCTGACAATTGCTTATCGTTCATCGCCGATACTTCCTCGCCGTCGATCAGAACCTTACCCGATGTCGGCAGATCCATGCCGCCAAGCATATTCAATACGGTTGACTTCCCGGCTCCGGACTGACCGAGGATGACAACAAACTCGCCTTCCTCAATCGTAAAACTCACATGGTTGTTGGCATACTGCAATGCCTCTCCTTCTCCATAAGTTTTTACGACATCCTGAAATTCAACAATGGTCTTTTTCCCTGTACCACTCATAAATTTATCCTCCATCTCTCTTTTCTATAATTCAAAAAACCGGCAATAGTTAGCATTTACTAACCACTGCCGATTATAGCACGTTCCCTTACATATGAAAAGCTATTCATATGATACTATTTATCATATTTTAATTTCTACTTGAAACATACCTTCTTCCACCTTCAAATGAAGCTTACCGCCGTGCAGCTTCACGATCTCATGCACAATGGAAAGTCCCAGTCCATGTCCGCCTGTCCGCTTGCGGTTTTCCTCCTTGACGTAAGGGTTCAAAAGCTTCCTTGCCGTCTCTGTCGTAAGCGTTCCCGTGTAAGTATTCTGAATCTGATATGTACCATTTCCAATGTTGATCTCAATCTGTCCGTCTTCTTCTCCGTGCAGGATGGCATTTTGCAGCAGATTATCGATCATCTGCCGGAGCATCGCCTCATTTCCACGCATCTGCCCCTCGCCTATCACAGAAATACGCTGTCCCTGTGCCTCCGCAAGCTCCTTGTATTTCCGGAGCAGCGCATCTGTCTGCGCCCGCATATCAATCTCGGTCTTTTTACCAAGCCGTTCTGTCTGGCTGAGCTTCGAGAAGCCAAGTGACTGTTCGATCATACGGTTCATGTCCGCGATATTTTTCAGCATCTCCTCCGCATAATATTCCCGCTTCTCCGTATGTACATTTTCTTTCAGATTCTCAGCCATACCGGATAATATCATCAGTGGACTCTTCAGATCATGCGCCATTGCATTCGTGAGACTCCGCTGATAATCTTCAAGCTCATACCTTGCCTTAAGCCGCACGTAGGTAAACCGCGACCATAGGAAACTGATAAGCAGGATTGCAAGGGACAGGCAGATCACAAACTTCTGTACAAAGCCACGATTTGCCTGAAAGAAATCATAGTTATACGCGAACACAACCGTATATTCCGGATTTCCATTACTTTGATCACCGATTTCTATCACATTATATTGTGCATATGTCTTGGCGAAGTATCCCCGTTCCGCTGTCACACCGGCACCTTTTAACTGTTTGTCATCCTTGTAATCATCATACACATCGTATGCAAACTGCAGAAGCTCCGAAATCTCTGCCGACCGTATTCCAAGAACCGGGTACCAGCGTGTTCCTTCTCTCGTCCAGTAGTCATAGGTTTCCTGTACCATCTTCATGCCTTCTACATGATCCGGTGTAAAATCATAGGTTTTTACCACTTCCCCTTGCTCTGAACAGGAAACGGTACTGAAATAAAACTGTCGTTTCTCTTCATCTACATATAGATCTCCGAATTCCATTCGTTCTCCATTTTCGATGTCGCCATAGAGAAAATAGTCGCTATAATCCTGAAGGAATTCATCCGACAGTTCCTGTGCACATGTATAATACGACTGGTATAGATTTATCGTATGATCTTTCTCGTCTCCCACCGGCTCATACCGGTCACAGTACAGATAAAACCGTGGACTGCTGTCGGTTAGGAGTTCTCCATTTTCATTATAGATCGCCGCTGCCGCTGCAGATACACCATACGCGCCCATCAATCTGCTCGGAATCATACGGTACATATACGCGCCCATCTGATCGTCGAACTCTTTTCCGGGCTTCATTCCCATCGCAGTCAGTTCTTCATACCGCCTTTGGACGTAAGTCTGAATAATTTCCTGACTTTGATCCATCTCAAATTCCGCATTATCCTCCGTATCCTGCACCACGGTCCTAAAATACCATGCACCACCCATTCCAAGAATCAGAAGCACAAGGACAAACCGCTCCAGCCACACCTGCCAGAACTTCTTCCGTTTCAGATACCAGTAGTTCTTCCGGCTTTGCCGCGCATCTCTTCGCTGCCCACGCTTTTGCCTGCGAATTGCACGCCTTTTTCTATTTGCTTCAAAATCCGGTAATATCGTAAACTTCATATGCATCCCTCCATTTTCTTATCTTCGTTTGATTTGCCTGAACACACATCAGATAAAATACCAACTATATTTTTTCTGTTTTCACATGGCTACGCATCTGATATTTTATAACCCCTGCCTACCACCGTCTGTATCCGTTTTCCTTCCTCGCCAAGCGCATTCCGAAGCTTCTTGATCTGGTTATCCACCACGCGGTCAACGCCGATGTAATCATATCCCCAGATGTGGTTTAGCAGGGCATCCCGCGACCACACGATATTTTTATGCTCCATCAGGAACCGAAGAATCTCATACTGCTTATTCTGCAGCTGTACTTCCCGCTCCTTCACAAATACCTGACAGCTCTGCTTGTCCATCCGGATTGCGCCACAGGTAATCGTCTCCTTTTTATTCTCCTGTTTTGTCCGCCGCAGGATGGCAAGTATCTTCGCATACAGTGTCGCCAGCGAAAACGGTTTCACAATATAATCGTCGCAGCCAAGTCCGTAGCCCCAGAGTATATCCTCCTCGCTTCCTTTCGCAGTCAGGAATACGATTGGAACCATATCTTTTTTCCGTATCGTCCGGCAAAGTGTGAATCCATCGATATCCGGAAGCATCACATCAAGCAGGATCAGGTCAAATGCCTGGCGTTCGAGTGCGCCCTCGCAGGCTCTTCCGTCCTCAGCAAGCGTCAGTCGCACCGTGTCTTTTCCTTTCTCGTCCATGTAATCTGCGATGACTTCCCGGATGGATTTGTCGTCCTCCACTAACAGAATCTGGTACATACTGTTCTCCCCTTTACTTCGTGGTGAAACTGGTTAGCATTCTATATATAGATCCAGATTGATTCATACGATATACAATGTATTGAAGCTAAGAAGTTCTATATGTTCTGATCTACATTTTGTAATATACGCCACCGCCGCCAACTCGCCATCCATGGCTCAGTGGCGGCTTGTTTGAACATCGTGTTCAAACATGGCTGCTATAATTCACAGAACATCAAGAACTTCTAAACTTCAAACATATCGTATATCTTCATGAATCAATCTGGATCTATATAATACTACTTCTAACCAGTTTCGTTAATTTCGTTTTCTATATCATATGTGACACATGTGTCTTTCGTATATACTATAACAAAAAAATGCACAGGCATCTAATTTTTTGATGTCTGTGCATTGTATGCTTCTTTATTTACACTTCAATTTAACTTACGACAACACCTTCGACAGGAATTCTTTGAGTCTCGGATTCTTTGGATTCCCAAAGAACTCTTCCGGTGTGCCGGACTCTAAGATCTGACCATCATCGATAAAGAGAACTTTATTTGCAACTTCCTTTGCAAATCCCATCTCGTGGGTAACGATGATCATCGTCATGCCTTCCTTCGCGACTGCCTTCATCAAATCCAATACCTCGCCTACCATCTCCGGATCAAGCGCGGAGGTTGGCTCATCGAACAGGATCACATCCGGATTCATTGCAAGTGCACGCACGATTGCCACACGCTGCTTCTGTCCGCCGGAAAGTGTAGACGGATATACGTCTGCCTTGTCTAACAGTCCGATTCTCTTCAGCAGATCTTCTGCTTTTTCTTTCGCTTCCGCTACAATCTTTGCCTTGGTCGTTGTGATTTCGATTTTCTCCTGCTTCTCCTTGCGGAACAGGTTTGTAAGCGGAAGGAACCGGTTGTGGCGTTTCGCCTTCTTCAGATCCTGGCACTGTACATAGACCGGTGCAAGCATGATGTTTTGGATGACGGTCTTGTTATTGTACAGATTAAAATGCTGGAACACCATTCCCATACGGCGGCGGTGGATATTGATATCAACCTTTGGGTCTGCGATATCGACACCATTGAAGATAATCTGTCCGCCTGTTGGATCTTCCATACAGTTCAGGCAGCGCAAAAATGTACTCTTCCCGGAGCCGGAAGGACCGATGACAACCATAATGTCGCCCTTGTCCACAGTGACGTTGATGCCTTTCAAGACTTCATTGTCACCAAAATGTTTTTCAAGATCAATGACTTCTATCACTCTTTCTCAGGCTCCTTTCCATCATTTTAATTCCAAAGCTGATCAGCAGGACAAGCACGATGTAGATGATTGCCATAACCAGATATGGAATCATGAACTCGTAGCTGTTGCTTCCGATGAAGTTGAATGCCACATACAGATCTGAGGCACCGACAAAGCTGACTACGGAAGTTTCCTTGATCAACGATATAAATTCATTTCCAAGTGTTGGCAGGATATTCTTGACTGCCTGTGGAATGACGATCTTGCGCATCGTTGTAGCAAAACTCAAACCCATCGCACGTCCACCTTCCATCTGTCCCGGATCTACGGAGAGGATACCGCTTCGCATGATCTCGGAGATGTATGCACCACTGTTTAAGCCAAATACCATAATAGATACCTGTACGCCTGTCATATGTGCATCCATCAGAGGCAGCAATACATAATAAAATACCAACAACTGTACAACCATAGGAGTTCCACGGAACAATCCGACGTAAAACCGGCAGATGGCATCTAAGACACGCGGCAGACGCTTATACTTCGGAATCACACGCACCATCGCGATCAAAGTACCGATCACAACACCGATGACGAGACCGATCACAGCGATAATCAGCGTATTCTTCAAGCCCTCTAATACTTTTACATACCCACGGTTATTGATGAATATTTCTATGAATTTGTCTATTTTAGTTCCTATATCTCCCATGAAATATCCTTTCGTTTCTCAAATTACTGCATCTTATTGATAGATGATGTAATGCTCTCAGCAGGAGCGGAATCGATGATTACGTAATTGATGTTTCCATTTAACAGATCCTGTACTGCAAGGGAACCATTCTTGTAACCCTTAGACTCCATCTTCAGTCCCGGGAATCCCCAGTCGTCATCACCTTCACAGTAGAACTGACCGGTTGTACCGTTCTGGAAACCGATCTTTAAGTCAGAACCCTTTGCCTCAAGAATCCTGTTTACATCGTCGGCTGTCTTGCAGGCATCGAACTCTGTATCTGTAGACAATGTGATAAGCTTCTGTGATGCGCTGTAATATGGATCAGAGAATGCTACATACTCTTCACGGTCCGGCTTGATTGTAAGACCTGCCATGGCAACATCACACTTGTGCTGGCCAACAGAGAGACATACGGCATCGAAATCCATGTTCTGGATTACAAGCTCCTTGCCAAGCTTATCTGCAAGTGCCTTTGCAATCTCCATATCAATACCAACATAGTTCTCACCATCCATATACTCAAATGGCTCAAATGCAGCGTTTGTTGCTACTACCAACTGATCCTTGCTCTCGTCATAAGCTGCTGACTTCACAGGAACCGGAGTACCATCACCAAAATAACGGTTGCAGATCTCATCAAATGTTCCGTCAGACTTCATGTCTGCAACGAACTGATTTACTTCCTTCAATAAATCCGGCTGGTCCTTATCTACACCGAATGCATACTGCTCATCGGTCAGATCTACTTCGATAACCTTGGCAGTTTTCTTTGCAGAATCGCTCTTTCCACCACATCCTGTCAGTGCTGCCATGCACATAACTGCGGACAATGTAATTGCTACTAACTTCTTAAGTTTCATAATGTTTTACTTCCTTTCTTCACATTTACGATTTAATATAGCATCCTACAGAAAAAAATGCAACGAAAGATGCGTTTTTTTTGCAATACAATACATTTTTATGTATAAAGAGCTTATTTTTTTCTAATTTTATGCATAACAAACATTGACCTTACAATTGTTGTAGGGTTTAATATAGGATGCGGGGTTGAAAAAGACTTCGCAGGAGGCTTTATTTACTATGGAAAAAAATCTGACAACCGGAAGCGTGTTCAAGACGATTTTATATTTTGCGCTTCCATATCTGTTCTCTTACTTTTTACAGACATTATATGGTATGGCGGATCTGTTCATCATCGGGCAGTTTGCCGGAACGGAAAGCACGACCGCTGTCGCAAACGGCAGTCAGGTCATGCACATGCTGACCGTCATGATTGTCGGTCTGGCGATGGGTTCTACCGTCATGATCGGGCGCGCCGTCGGTGCTAAGCATAAGGATGAAATTGCAAAAACAGTTGGAAACTCCGTAACCTTATTCATGGGACTTTCCATCGTATTGACGATTGTTCTGTTGCTGCTTGTACGACCGATCGTGTTACTGATTCAGACACCGGCCGAAGCAATCGAGGGTTCAATCCGGTACCTGACGATCTGCTTTATCGGAATTCCGTTTATTACAGCTTATAATATCATCGCCTCCATCTTCCGTGGTATGGGCGATTCGAAAAGTCCAATGTATTTTATCGCGATCGCCTGCGCGGCAAATATCGCGCTCGACTATGTGTTTATGGGAGTTCTCCATATGGGTTCTGCCGGAGCCGCACTCGGCACGACACTCGCCCAGACGCTGAGTGTCATCATCTCTTTGCTCATGACGAAGAAAAAGAAGCTTGGCATCAAGCTTTGCAAACAGGATTTCATCCCAAGCCATGCTGTGCTCAGCGAGATTTTTAAGATCGGCATCCCGGTTGCGATTCAGGATGGCTGTATCCAGATTGCATTTATCATTATCACAGTTATCGCAAACAGCCGTGGCTTAAATGATGCCGCCGCTGTCGGTATCGTCGAGAAGGTGATCAGCGCACTCTTCATCGTGCCATCCTCGATGCTGGCAACCGTCTCTGCACTTGCCGCACAAAATATCGGTGCCGGCAAGCATAACCGTGCATCGAAGACGCTGAAATACGCCATCCTGATTACATTTACCTATGGGCTAATCGTTGCAATCATCGGGGAGCTGATTACTGCAGGTATCGTCAGTATCTTCACGAAGGACGCCACGGTTGTTGTGCTTGGTTCACAATACCTGCGTGGCTATATCATTGACTGTGCATTAGCCGGTATCCATTTCTGCTTCAGCGGATACTTCTGTGCTTATGGCAAATCCTACATCGGATTCATCCACAATATGATTGCGATTATCTGCCTTCGTGTACCGGGTTCGTATCTGGCTTCGAAGTTCTTCGCAGATACATTGTTCCCTATGGGACTTGCAGCCCCTGCCGGATCCACGCTTTCGGTTATTATCTGTGTGGGTGCATTTATATGGATGAAGAAACACGGGTGCCTTGGAGACAGTCAGATACAAGATGCAGCCTAGTACATATACAGTCCCGCAGAGACAAGCTGCGTTTCGATTAACGATCGTCAAATGCACCGCATAATACGTGCATATTCCTCATCGCCATAAAAAATCCGGAGAATTCATTTGCATGAACGCTCCGGATTTTTGTTTTAAGATTTTTATTTTAATTAGAAGCTCATCTTCACATCCTGACGCTTTGCTTCCTCTGCCTCGAAGAATGGTTTCTTTACCGCATGCATGTTGTTTGCTACGATGCTGCTCGGAAATACAACAAGCTTCGTATTGTACGTGTTGACATTCGCATTGTACAATCTGCGGGCTGCCTGCAGGTGTTCTTCCACATCTGTGATTGCTTTCTGCAGTTCCATGAAGTTGTTGCTGGATTTTAACTCCGGATAATTCTCAGCGAGAATGTTGATATCCTTCGTGAGCTGCTCCATCTTCTGGTTAGCTGCATTCTTCTCTGCCATCGTCATGCCGCTTCGAAGCTTGACAAGCTCGGTCAGAACTGTCTTCTCATGTGCCTGATATCCCTTTACGACATCGAGCATCTTCGTAAGCACATCGTAACGCTTCGTGAGCGCCACATCGATTCCGGACTCTGCTTCCTCCACTTTGAGCTGTGACCGCTTGATTCCATTCGATGTTGATATGTACCAGATCACGATACAGACCAAAAGTACAATAATCACTGTAATAATCGCTTCCATAATTGCTCTCCTCTCTTTTTCATAGAAATTATATTGTTTGACTATTAAAAATGTTACTGTGCTTCTCCAATCCGCAACCGGTGTATGATATCCATAATCACAGCACAATCATTTTTAATCTTGTTGATTTCATCCACATAGACGAATGGCTTCTTGATATTACCATCAAATGCATTTCCTGTTGTATTGATCGCCACATATAGCTTGTTACCCAGATACCGCATGGCTACATTTCCTGCACGCCGGTACAGATCTGTCACACATTCCATCGTCTGTGGAGTAAGCACATAAAACGCATCGACCGGATAGGTTGCCATCACCTTGAATTCCCGGTTGAACGCTTCGCTCTCCAGTTTCACATTCTCGTGATGAAATCCATTCAGATTTCCATAATACTGGAAATCCTTCGACCGGATACCGACGGAACGTATATCGGATTTCTGCAAATCAAACACGAATACCCGTCCTTTGAAATACGTCGTCGTATGCCGGTTCTTTCCGCTCCCCGTCACATTCTTGATCGTGACATCCGCCTGATCAAAGGAGACGCCTTCATAGGATCCGTGGATCAGATCTTCGGAATCAAAACGATTTCCAAGCTTCAACAGTCCCATCTGCTCGACATTCTGTCTCGTAAATCCGCACTCCCAGTTCACCTGAACATCCGAGAATGTCTTATTCAATACGGAAACAACAAATGCATTCTTGTAGAGCATCTGATATTCCTTGTTGATCTTCGACATCCTGCCGGATGCGTAAATGATTCCAGCGGGTACCGCAAACATCAATACCGCAACCACTGTGCTCGCCATCGCCCCCATTCCCGGTGCCCCTATATAGGCTATCACCAGCAATACAAACGGAGCTGCGAATAAATACATCGCCTGTCTGTACTTCTTATGCAAACCATCGAGCTGGTTCACAATCTGCATCGTATCCACGCGTCCACCCCCTCTGTTAAGTTAGATTGAGTGTAACATGAATCTACAAAAATAGCTATATTTTTTACAATTATTTATCTAATTTGACTTTCCTCGTCCTCCACCGTCACGAAAATCGGCTCGTGGTGCATCGCTGGAAGCAGCACATGTAACAGATCGTCCATTTTGAGGCGCAGACTGCTTGTATTGATACATGGATGACATCCTACATATTCATCCTGCACCAGATCCTTGTCCATCAGAAGCTGTACGTGATTTTCCGTATCATTCATCAGCCCCAACACACTCACAGAACCCGGCGTGATATCCAGATATTCTTCCATATAAGCATCCTTCGCGAAGGAAAGTCTGGCTACGCCAAGCTGCTTTGAGATATCCTTCGTCTTGAACTTCTTATGTCCCGGCAGCATCAGCAGATAAAAGTTTGTCTCCTGCCGGTTGCACAGGAACAGGTTCTTGCAGATTGTCGCCTCCAACGCCTTGTCAATCTCCTCGCAAACCTCCATCGTCATAGCCGCCTCGTGGTCAATCCGCTCATACCATACATGGTTTGCGTCCAAAAAATCATAGGTTCGTATTTCCTTTGCCAGCCTGCCTGTCTCATCGGCCGGTCTGCCTGATTGTCGTGTCATAATATCCCCTTTCTCAAATAAAAAAGGCTGTATCGTATATTAAACAATACAGCCATTTTTCCTTCTTTGCACGGTAGGGCTCCCGACTGATATAGTTCCTGTTTGTTTTATATGGTAAGGCTCCCATCTGATATAATTCCCATTTCAGCACAGCAAGGCAACCGTCATGTATTTATTACACGCTTACATTTTACTGATAGCTTTACTCTCTGTCAACCAACGATCTGTGAATGTTCTATGTATTTTGTAATAACTTCATAGTTATTATTATCTTTCAATACACCAAAGTTTATATGGCTTTATCTCAAATTCATAGTCAATACCTTCTTCGAAGGAGCCAAGCGCAATTGTTTCACTTTCCGATACTGCACCAAAACCAGTTACTGTTCTTGCCACAGCATTCTTATCAAATCCCGGTGCGCAATAATAAGTAGTTCCCACTATTTCTCTATTTTTTAATATATTTATCTGTATAGATCCATCTATCAGCGCTTCAGAATTAAGAATGTGTATTTCTTTTTCACAATCAAATTTCAAACATATACGCATGTTTTTAGTATCAAGTATTTTATAATTCTGCACCATCGCGTGAATTAATTTCATTTTTTCTTCCGGATCACTCTCATCATATAATCTGTTATTCACTTCTTCTATATATTCTTGTAATCTATGCGCACTATATTCAAATTGGGATTGTTGTTGCCAGAGATACCCTATATTATCAAATGCTTGATTTCTTATAGCTTCCGCTTCTCGTTCAGCCTCCGCGTTTTTCTGTTGCACGTTATATGCTGTTGCCAATCCAGCAGCCGGTCCAGCAATTCCATTTGCCATTCCTCCTAAGATTGCCCAATCCGACGTCTTGGCTCTGGTTTGTGAAAGTTGTACGCACCTATCTTTTCCCTGTCCACAAACATCAGCCATTTTTAAATTCTGTTCAAGCTCTTTATATTTTTTTGCCAGATATTTATCTTTTCCTACTACCTTTGTATTCTCGTATATTGCATCATACTCTTCTTTTTCTTTTTGTTTTTCGGATGTAATTCTATCCACATTTTTCTTATAATTTAATTCTTCCGCATATTTCTTTCCTTTGTTAAATACTTTTATGATTTCTTCTCTAGGAACAGAAAAATTATTACTTACGATTGCAATTGCTTTTTCGTCTTGAATATCTATATTTTTATTTACACAATATCTATATAGATTATAAGCATTATATTTCTCCATTGCTATTTTGTGTTCTAGTAGCTGTTCCCCATACTGTTTATGTTTTTCTTGTTTCTCCTCCATTCCCATCTTGATCACAAAACATCCGACTATCATATTGAAACCGCCACTAATAATTCCAATTATAACTAAGAGTCGCGACCTACATTCATTTCCTAATCCTATTCCTGCCACCACTAATGCTAATCCGACAATTACAAAAAAAGAACCAAATTTAAATAAAAAATGATCCATCACAAGGATAGGTTACTGCGGTTCTTCTATCTTCTCTAACTCTTTTTTAGTTCCATCTTCCATAATTCCACACTCCTATCATATGCGTTTTAATTATTTATTCTTCCGTACCATATCTACAACTTTATTTATAACCGGTTTTGCTAACTCCCCTAAGAGCGGACACACCTTATTTAAGGCATCACAACATACATCTATTGCTTTACTCTTTGCACAGTTAAATACCGTTGTGCCAAATCCCTCCTCTTCAAACTTAGCTACATCTATATCCTCTTTCCGCAAATACTCTTTCATTTCTTTCTGCACTTTGCGTCTATCATTTTCTTCGCAAAGCAGCATCATAAGATCCGCAAAATATTCTAACCGTATTTTTAACGTACTTTGTGATATCTGTGTATCGACATAGCCACCTGCACTTTCAATGGCATTCTTTAATTCCAGATACACATTCACATCCATAATATTTATGATTATCTTTCCATCGCTATATCGCGCATTTTTACAGATTTCAAGGAATGATTCCTTCCAATCAAATCTCTCATATGGATATTTCAGTTGCTTTCGTTCTTTCAATGTACGAATACGATTTTGTGTAATTCCTAAATATTTTGATAAATTATAATCGCTGCATTGTGCGGAGTCATTTCCGCATTGATCTAGTATTGCCTCCAAATAATTCGAAAACATAATTAAATCAATATCTGATTTCTGCATGCTTCCAAAATTTCCCATGTAGTAAGCATCTGCCAACATATCAAATGCTTTCGCTTTTCTCTTCCGTCCATCTTCATCATCCGGAAAAAGTTCTTTGTACCTTTCCTCTGCTTGCATATTCATACGTTTCTCCCTTCTACAATCCTCCCGCTAACAGCGGTTTATCATATTTCACCCTTTTATGAAGGTGTTTTATTTTACTATCATATCATACAGTAACCGTTTTTGCACATATATTTTTATGTGTATATCTCATGTGTATATCTGAATTGTTTTTCATACTAAAATATAAATGTGGATATTCCCACAAGTGAGGTGAAACAATGCAATTTAAAATAGAAAAAACAGAACATGTAAATCGTACTTTCCGAATCACGAAAGAGCTTGCTGATACGCTTTCCGAGATTGCACAACGAGAGGGGATTTCTGTCAATGAATTAGTCGTCCAGTGTTGTAATTATGCGATTTCCAATATGGAAGAATCGAATAACAAGAAAAACTAAGGCATGCAAAAAGCACCCGCAAATGCGGATGCTTTGAAACACCATTTCTCCCGTAACTGTTATATATAAATGATTTTTATTTGCTCTTTATCATCGCCGCAACTGCCCAAGCCGCATTGATCAGGCACCAGCCTGACCAGATTACAAGATCTGAGAAGCTTCCGAAACCGGTAAATCCTACCAGTGCTGCCAGACCGAACAGAACAATCAAAGCGATATTTCCGCCCTTCTTCTCCGAATTTCTCGTTGCCACGGATACGATACCTCCCGCAAGCATCAGAATCGCTACGAATACACCTGCCGAGCCGGACGTCTCCCCATTTGCCTCCAGTGAGTTTGCAACGCCTGCCGCGCATGACTGAAATGTCACGATTACAAATAAAATCATAGACAAAATGCCCGATATCAACTTCCATGTTTTCATGTTTCTCTTCCTCCTCAATATGTAGATTTCTTGTCAGTATGATGTTTCTTTTCTTTGGCACCTCCTGTTTGCAATTATCTCATATTCAGAAGCGTTCCGTTGCCCCCGCAGCAGTGGCAAATTTATCCTCTAATCCTGCACTCCGCTTGTCCGAAGCGGCTGCAAGCCTTTTTGATTAAGCAGATCATTTACGTCCAGGATACTTCCCGGCCGCTCATTGAACGCGATCATCAGGAGTGCATCTCTCGGGACCTTCGCATATAATTCCGGCATCTCGTATTTTTTAAGTGCGCGCTGCGTCTCCGCCAGACTGAATTTCGCCGCATAGCAGATCCGCAGAATCACATCCCTCTGCCGCGTACGCTTCTCCCCAGACAGCAGCTTATAGCCATACCGCTCCGGAATATCTGCCTGCAGGAACACATACTGCTGGGTAAGCTTCTTTTCCTGTAGCAGGTTCTTCACATAGATAGAAAATGCTTCCGAATTATCGCTTACACTTTCTTTATTCTCCGCGCAATATTTCTCAAAGTCCGAGAGATGTGTCTTCCCTAAGACTTCATTTAATTCCTTTGTATTTTTCTCCTTCATTTCATCCTCCAATCTGTTATAATAAAATCATCAAATTACCAAAACTGTATCAAACAGCCCGGATAATTGATTGACGAAGTATAATCAGTACCCCTGCTCTATAGAAAGGATATACGCATATGGATCTCGATCAGCGTCTCGCTATTTCGTATTATAAACCAATAGCCGCCATAAATGAACCGCATCATGTATACTTAGTTCAGCACCAGGAGACAAAAAAGATTGCCATCAAAAAAGTGCTTGATGTCTATAACCTCGCCGTCTATGCCGAGTTATACCGCAATCCTATCGCAGGTACACCGCGGATCATAAACTATTACGAAGAGGCGGGACAGCTTACTGTCATTGAAGAATATATCTCCGGAACTTCCCTGCAGGATAAGATCAGCCATACAGACATAGCTCCAAACGATATGCTTCAATATATGCTTGACCTGTGTACGATCCTCGAGCAGCTGCATCTGCATAATCCGGCTATCATCCACCGGGATGTGAAACCATCAAATGTTATCATCACCAGTTATAACCGTGCTGTGCTGCTCGACTTCAATGCTGCCAAATACCATACAGCGGCGAAAGATTCTGATACAATCCTGCTTGGCACACAGGGATATGCTGCCCCGGAACAATACGGATTTGGACAATCCTCCCCGCAGACAGATATTTATTCTATAGGGATTCTTCTGAAGGAAATGGCGGAAGCATCGCATTGCCAGAATCCATATATTGATGCTGTTACTGCCAAATGCACGCAGATGAATCCGGCGGAACGGTATCAAAGTATTGGAGAACTGCGTCAGGTGTTATTGGCAAATAGGGGTGTCTTTCCTTATACACACGCCGACCAAGCCTTCACCGGAGATTTATCCGGTTCATCTTCCAATCGTTCAAATGCTCAAACACAGAACGATCCCGGTACCTCCGCAAACCATATGCAATTTGCCCCTCCCGGTTTCCGTTCCAAAACACCTTGGAAGATGGCGGTTGCACTGCTTACCTATATATTTCTGGCATGGTTTTGCTTATCCATGAAAGTAAACAATACCTTCGGAGCGGCACTGTGGGTGGAACGTGTATTTGCACTCGTTATGATGCTTTTTATCGTAGCTTCGATCTTCGACTATCTCCATGTACGACAGCTTATGCCTCTGTGCCAACACGAAAAAAAATCGCTGCGCATATTGGGTGTGGTTGTGTTAGACATCCTCGTTGTATTCGGATTGATCGTCGTCATGGCGATCGTGCAATCGTTTTGTCCGAATTCATAACTTGCCGGATATAGAATATCATGTTTTGAACATAAAAAATGCCACCGTGAAGGTGGTATTTTCATTTCGTCTTTATTATTTATTTGTCTTTTTTGTCATAAAAATATCTTAAAAATGAAGTTCAGTCAGGAATTTCGCATGTTCAGTCAATAATCCCCCTTTTTTATAATATCTATTGTATACTACATCCAGATTTCAAAGGCACAAAAAATCACACATCCCACGAAATCAAAAAAGGCCGAAACTGCCGTGTATTCTTCCCTCTTCTCTAAGGTCAAATGCGGGTTCCCGCTCCGCCTGTTCCCTAGGTTTCGCCGCGTGCAGTTTCGGAATTAACATCTTCTATTTTATTTCTTTCATCTATGTTACATTTCTGAATTTTCACAACACATTGCCGCCAGCTCCGAACAGGAACCGACGGCAATTCTTTTTACCACATAGAAAATGTATTTCAAACACTACTCCATATTCAAATACGTTTTTATTTCACCAATAATCTCTTTTGCAATAGTAACTTGATTTACTGTATCTAATTTGCTGGCAATGTAGAAATCATCATAATCACTTTTATGACGAATAATTTCTAACTTGGATATTTTTCTTCCCATATCTCTCGAAAAAACATCTTTATTTACATAATTCTTATTAAAATAGGCAATCACATCCTTGTGCTTTTTGAACGCAACTGGTTCCATAGATAATACTGCATCAATTGCATGAAATACTGCATAATATGCTCTATTATTTGCAGCTCTATATTTATCTGCTCCCAATAAAATGTCTGCTGATTCCAAATCATCAATAGCCTGTGCCAATTTATTCCGTGCTATATCTTCAAAACTTCCTGTATCTTTTTCCATTAAAGTATGACCCCCTCCTGATCCACATTCTTGTAAAACATATATGCGTTTTTCCAATATTCAAACTGGTCTATATTTTTTACAATTGGCATAATTTCTGTTCCATATTTACAATTAAAATCATAGGTTAGATCATCCACCTTATTTTCATATTCAACCAAGCTATCATCCAAGTCATTCACAAGAATCATAATGTCTATATCCGAATCCTGACGAAAATCTCCACGAGCATATGATCCATACAAAATTATTTTTACCAAATGCTCTCGTCCTAGTTTATCAATCTCTTCTTTATATAACTCTAATAAATCCTTAATCTTGTTCGGCATATACTCACCCCCATTCTTATTTTTAGTATATCCATTTATTTTCTAATCGTCAATCTGTATTATAACATTCTTAATAGCACTTTTTGACTCAAAATCCCCCTTCTCTCCCAAATTCATTTTTGTTATTATGCTGTCTTTTTTATCATATAAATATCTTAAAAATGAAGTTCAGTCAGGAATTTCGCATGTTCAGTCAATAATCCCCCTTTTTTATAATATCTATTGTATACTACATCCAGATTTCAAAGGCACAAAAAATCACACATCCCACGAAATCAAAAAAGGCCGAAACTGCCGTGTATTCTTCCCTCTTCTCTAAGGTCAAATGCGGGTTCCCGCTCCGCCTGTTCCCTAGGTTTCGCCGCGTGCAGTTTCGGAATTAACATCTTCTATTTTATTTCTTTCATCTATGTTACATTTCTGAATTTTCACAACACATTGCCGCCAGCTCCGAACAGGAACCGACGGCAATTCTTTTTACCACACGGAAAATACAATTCCTGCAAGCGGCGACAACACAATCATAATCATGGAAAATGTAAAAGATTCCATTGATATCAGCGTTGCCCGCTGCTCAGACGGAAACATTTCCTGTAAGATTGCATCTGTGCGAACCTGCAATGCATCATCACTGCATGCCGCTACAAATCCGCCCAGCGTCATAAGTACCGCGACGCCTGTATGTTCAATCAAAACGCCACATAAAACGAGCACAGACGTTATCACAAACACCCAGCGATACCGTAACTTCTTACACTGCAAGATCAGCTTGGCTCCAAGGATTCCTCCCATCTCCATAATGAACAAGGCTATTCCAAGTGCTGAATCCGGCATACCCGTCTGCGGCAGCTTCGCCTGTAAGAAAAACAGCAATACAATATCAACCGCACCGACAAAGGAATTACATGTCATCAGAAACACTGCCCGCTTCGACTCTTTCAGAAAACGCAGACTCTCCACGAAACAACCTCTGAGTTCCTTCCATACCGACTGCAACACCGCCTGTTTCCGCTCCGCGCCTGTGTGATTCAAATGAATCTCGCGAAGTGACAACAGCACGCCAATCTGAATACCGGTCACCAAAATATCCGACGCATACGCAATCTTATATCCAACAAATAGTGCAAAACCTGCACACAATGTAGAAATGCCATTGCAGAGCCGATACAAAATCAACTGATTGGATGCGTAACGCTCATACCGTACCTCCTCACCAACTAATTTCAGCGAATCATATGCAAGCGCATCCCCAGATCCCGAGGAAAAATTATAGCTAACTGCAAAACACGCGATTGCCACACACACCATCGTCAGATTCTTTGAGCAAATCATGCAGATGCTTCCGATCACACGCATAATACTGCTCACCACCAGCATCTGCTTTCGTCCAAATACATCTGCAAAAACGCCCGATGGTATCTCAAACGTCAAACTGAAAATATGAAACACCGTTTCTGCAATTCCGATTTTGATCAGACTGTATCCTCTCGCTGCAAGAATTGCGACCCACGCGCCCGTCAGCGACAGATTGCCTAAGATGGACGCCATGTACAACTTCGAAATTTGTTTTTTAATTTTAAACATAAAAAATCTCCTTAACTTATATTTTATCGTTAAGGAGATAATGTACCTTGATTTACATAGAATGGTTCTGATGAATCAGACTTTATTCCTGAAAAAAGGCGCACTATCCCCGTTAGGAGCGAAAATGTAACCTTTTTTCAATTGCAATGTTGTCATCTTCCAGAACATTGATTTCTTCCTTTTCACTGTATTAATCTCATTCTATGTTACATAATAAATTTCGTCAAGAAATTTTTACACCATTTCATCTATAAGCGTGATTGCTTCCTGAATCATCTTATCACAATGTTCCTTCTTGTTGCCACCCTTCGCCGCATTTGCGCGAAGCAGATCCACACAGTTCACCATTCCATCATGATTCTCCGCAATCTTCCTGCGAAACTCATTTACCTTTGCCGGATTCTCAACGCCCTTGGCACCAAGCACCATCAAACCACCTGTGATTGCGCCACAGATACCGCCGCATTTCATACCACCACCGAAATTACAGCCAAGCCCTGCTGCCATTTCTTCTGAAATTCCCATATCCTCAGCATAACAACGCATAATCGTCTGGGAACAGTTGCTTACCATTGGAGTTTCGTTTCGAAGCTCCATTGCTTTTTCTATATGTTTATTCATAACGATTCTCCTTTAGATGCTTCTTGTATCATCAGATAATTTGTTTAAATGAACATTTCTTGTATATGTAGTTTTACTGTCTACTTTCTCTGCCAATACTTATCCAATACTTTAAGTATATTACTACAATGTCTTTTATGATAGTCCATTCTCAACATAAACTCATCTACATTTTCTATCATTTTTTTTCTTTTAAACTCAGCAACCTTACTTACTTTTTCCTTATCTTTAACTGAATTCCCCAAATAAACATCCTCGACATCCTTATGAAAAAAAACGAACTCATAACCATGTTTTTTACAATAGATTTCTATATCATCATATAATTTCTTTGTGTCATAAGAAGTATCATAATCATCAACATCAATAAAATAAATAACAGTTGTCTCACCTATAAATGTTTTAATATTTTTATTTATCTCTCTTACTTTATCTTTCGCATTGTATTTCGTTTTTGATCCTAAATATATTGCTCTATATCTAATCTTTCTATCCACTTTATAAAATCTTTTCAATGTCTCCTCAATATACTGATAATCAGTTCTAGCCTTATTATTGGATTCCACGCAAAATAATATTTGCCTACTCATCAGTACCTCCTAATATTCCAAGAAAATCCGATGCATCAACATTGAATGGCGAATCCTCAATAAAACCATTCTTATATGCATTCTCAGGACTCAAATTACCGTTATTAGCCCAAGTATGAACTGTGTTAACACTGGAAATAAATGTTATAGCATTTTTATTCTTCTTCAACACAGACATTGGAGAGAGATTGTGAGAAGTGAAGCAAAGCTGCCCCTTTCCATATAATATAAAATATTCAATTATTTTATCTAGATATACATCATTTATATTAGAGTCCAATTCATCGATAAATGTGATCATTCCCATACATGCATCTTCAAGATAATAAAATAAATCCATCATTTTTTTTATTCCACGACTTTCAAACTCTTGATCCAAAGTATAATTTTCATATATCATTTTCAGATTGCATTTATAAAATTGATCAAAATCTTTTTTATCTACTTCAATATTTACGAGCTCTGGTTTAAATATCTGAATAAACATACTAAGTTTTGCGATTTGTTCTTCATATGAACTATATAAATTTTTAGGCACCAAAATATCTCTTCCAGAAGCTTCAAGTATTTCCCTCTTTAGTTGATTAAATGTTTCCTTTGTAAAAGAATCTTTTTTATTTTCTTCTATACTTTGTATTTTTTGATATAACCGATTATTTGTATGAATATCTGCATTGTCAATGCAAACATTTAATGAAATTGCAAATGCGAACAATTCTATTACAGTTACAAAATCATTATTTAAATCTTTATCATGCGGAAAATCATTCATCATTGTAAGTATACTAGAAGCAAATGACTGTTTATCTAATAAATTCAAAGTTTTTTCTTTTACAAATTCGTACACCTTATCATTTCCAAACTTCTCTAATGCCCCATCTTTTGACTCAAACACACATAAATATGAATTTTTTGAATAATTTCCGTTTTTGCGACTTAATCTTTCTTCTGTTATATAAATTCTGCCATCATCTTTTATTTCAAAAGAGATATAATAATCCAAAATTTCTCTATCTTCATCTATATCTACGTATATTTCACATTCAATATATCCATTCCTTGTCTTTTTATTTATAATTTCAACTAGTGATTTTTGTGTCTCATGGTCAGATAAATAATTTTTATCAATCAATAAATTTCTAAGAAGTTTAACTGCAGTAATTATTGCCGTTTTTCCAGATCCATTTTCCCCATAAATTGCTTTAATCTTATATTTTTCGGGATTAAAATCCCTTTTAATTGTCTTCTTATAAAAATCTAAATGAATTGGATTTGCAATATTTTTTATACCATATATATCAAGTGTTAAAAGATAAAAATGTCTATTCATTTTTTTACCTCCTTTATACACATTTTAACACAATCATGGTAAAAGTAAATACATTTTGTATATTTATATTCCTTTAATATTATATGTATATTAAAAAAAAACATACATATAATATTAAAAAATTTAACACTAACCAAGATTTCATCTTTTCCCTAATTCGATCCGCCCTTGTTAATAGGCAAGTCATTCGCTCTATGTAAATATCTTATCCGACATACCCTAACATCGCTCTGCAAGAAAATTTCATGTTTCATCATTGTAAGTGCACACAAACATAACCTCCTTATCTCTGAATTCATCAGCATAACTGCCATCAGTCCACATAGAGTGCCACTCATACACATCCTGCTCCTCATAAATAGGTTCATCATAAGCTTTTTTATCTACAACTGTCTTCCATATGTGCTAGTGAGCAATTGTAGGCTCTTCCGTTCTTGGTTCCTGTGTGGTAGGAACCTGAGTCGTTGGTGTCTCAATGGTAGCAGGTGCCTGTGTTGCTGGCTCTTTGCCTGAGTTGTTATCCTCAGACTTAGCATCATCTACCTTGACAGTTTCAGACCCCGTCTTGACGGTATCAAAATCTGCTTTGGCTGTGTCAGCATCTACTATATCAACGGATTCTTTCTCTGCTGTATCTGCATCTGTAATAGTCGCACTTGTCTCTGTGTTTGCAGTCTGGGAACTATCCGTATTTTTATCCGCACAGCCATTAACAATAAATGCTATACCCGCAACAAGAACAACTGTTACAAATGTAGTTGCAATAACATTTTCTTCTTCATAATAACTTATCCTCTCCTCTTATACTTTTGTATTGCATATTAAAATCTTATTACAAATCGTTTTAACCTGTTTTAGATTAAAGTACAATACATCCGAGGTGATTTTGTGCGTAAATTTTCTACTAAAAACAGGTTGAGAGAGCTTAGGGAAGATAATGATATATCACAAACATATCTGGCCAAACTTCTGGATATGAGCCAGACAGGATATTCGAAATATGAAACCGGAGAAAATGATATCCCCACAAATATTCTGATTAAACTATCCAAGATTTATAAAACAAGCATTGATTATCTTCTGAACCAAACAGATGAAAAGAAACCCTATAAACGAAAAGAGTAGATAGCCACTTATATAATGATTATCTACTCTCTTATCTTCTTAAAACACATTCAGCTTTCCCATCTTGTTACTACACCTCTTACTTTTCCTCAACAACCTGAAAAATGTAAAACTTCAAATAATAACTCTCATCCGCTGCCCATAAAATTGGATGATCCGGTGCCTGCTGCCGGAATTCCACCTGACGAAGACGCTTGTGCACGCTGTTTGCAGCCTGACCGATTACCTTCGTGAACAATTCCTGTGTCATGAAATGGGAGCAGGAGCAGGTTGCAAAATACCCGCCGTTTTTCACGAGCTGCAAGCCTTTTCGGTTGATCTCACGGTAGCCTTTGATTGCATTCTTGGTTGCTTCGCGTGACTTGGTAAACGCCGGTGGATCTAAGATTACGACATCAAACTGCTCACCTGCTTCAGCAAGCTTTGGAAGCTCGTCCAATACATTTGCCTCTTTAAAATGTACAGTCTTCTCCAAATGATTGAGCTTCGCATTTTCTCTCGCCTGCTCCACAGCAAACTCTGAAATATCAAGTCCTAACACATCACTCGCTCCGGCATAACCGCAATTTAATGCAAAGGTTCCCATATGTGTAAAGCAGTCAAGCACACGCAACGGTGTCTCCTGCTCTCCTCTGGTCAGACCTTTAATCAGTCTCTGCATCGCAAGCCGGTTGTATTTCTGGTCAAGGAAGAATCCTGTCTTCTGTCCATTTGCCACATCGACCTTATAATGCACGCCGTTCTCCACAATCTCAACAACCGGATCAAACTCCGCACCGATGCATCCTTTATATGGAGCAAGACCTTCCTTCTTGCGCACCTTCGCGTCACTGCGCTCATATACGCCGCGGATCTTGACACCATCCTGCGCCATGATCTCTTTCAACAAATCCACGATTTGTTCCTTATATAAATCAATGCCAAGTGCGAGGGATTCCACCACCAGCACATCCGAGAACCGATCAATCACGAGTCCCGGCAGGAAATCCGCCTCACCAAAGATCACACGACAACATGTAAGATCTTCACCCTGCATCACAGCTTTTCTATATTCCCAGGCATTCTTGACCCGCATACGGAGAAATGCTTCGTTGATATCCTGCTCTGCGTCTCGAGTCAGCATTCGAATGGTAATTTTGGATTTCCGGTTGATGAATCCGCGTCCCATTGGATATCCATCGAAATCACGTACGATCACGATATCGCCATCTTCCACACTTCCCATCACGCTCTCTATCTCGTTGTCGAAGATCCAGAGTCCACCTGCCTTGATGGTACGACCTTCTCCTTTTCGTAAATTCACGACTGCTTTCGGTTCCACTTGTATTCCCTCCTGATTTTATTCCAAGAATTATCGATTATCGTTTTCTTGTATTTCATATGTACCTTGGTTGTTTTCTTGTTTGTTTCTATTTCTTTCCTATGGTATCACAGAGTGATTTGTTTCTCAATCCATACTTTCTTTTTCTCTATCTGCTTCCTATTGGAGTAATTTCCTGTTTTACAGTTATTTTACCCAACCAGCTTGCTTCCCTCACTCTTCCCATTGGAGTATTTTCCCGTTTCCTGACTTTTTTACCCAACTAGCTTGCTTCCCTCACTCTTCCCATTGGAGCAATTTCCCGATTCCAGACTTTTTTACCCAACCAGCTTGCTTCCCTCACTCTTCCCATTGGAGCAATTTCCTGATTCATAACTTTTCTCCCCAACTAGCTTGCTTCCCTCACTCTTCCCATTGGAGCAATTTCCCGATTTCGGACTTTTTTACCCAACTAGCCCCACAAATGAGAAAATTTCCCAACATCTCAAAAATCTGCGCAAACAGTTTGTTTTAACTAACTATTTGTATTATAATAATCACGACAATTAACCAAATACATAAAACATCCATCAAAGCAAGCGAAAATACGCTTGACAAACCTGTATTACACGTTTATTTTATATATGAACATATATTCATATGTTTTCACGTATGAGAATAGAAAAAGGTTAATGCATTTGGGAGTTTTATATTCACTGCCTATCACGTAATCGCAAAACACGAGCATTATGGTAGGTAAGAGTTGTAGATTATCACATGTTCTTAAGCAGACCATTGTAGCACATCAGCACTTAACGAACGGAGTAACAATTCGCAGAATTGGTGCTTTGTGAGTTTAGTGTCTGCTATGTGCGGAAGTGAGCGCGAGCGAGTCTGCGTAGAAATGTGATAATCTGCAACTCGCTACCATCACCTGCATTCGTGTTTTGCTTCACGATTCGCAGTCACATAAAAGGAGGAAAATCATGTTCTTACAAATCAACAATCTTGAAAAGTTCTATGGTGAAAAAGACAACCGTGTACAAGTCTTAAAAGGACTTTCTACCGGTATCGGGAAAGGCGAGATCTGCGTCCTGCTCGGGCCATCCGGTTCCGGTAAGTCTACCCTGTTGAACATCATCGGTGGCATCGAAAGCTATGATAAGGGAGAGATCATCATCAACGGTGCTGCCATGTCTGCCATGAACGAAAAGCAGATGACTCTCTACCGACGTGAACACTTAGGTTACGTATTCCAGTTCTATAACCTGATTCCGAACCTGACCGTCAAGGAGAATATTGAGGTCGGCGCTTACCTCGGAAGCAACCCACTTGATGTCGACGACCTGCTTCATACACTTGGTCTGTGGGAGCATAAGGATAAGATTCCAAGCCAGCTTTCCGGCGGTCAGCAGCAGCGTACATCCATCGGTCGTGCCATCGTCAAGAATCCGGATCTGTTGCTCTGCGATGAGCCAACCGGCGCCCTTGATTACAATACCTCCAAGGATATTCTGAAATTGATTGAAGACGTCAACCGGAAATACGGAAATACCATCATCATCGTTACACACAACGATGCCATCAAACTCATGGCAGACCGTGTGATCAAGCTCCGTGATGGTATGATCCGGAAAGAATATACAAACGAAGCAAAGACTCCGGCGATGGAATTAGATTGGTAGGTGAATGCATATGGCTGATAAAACAATCAAAAATCCACTGCGTAAACGCATCCTTCGGGATATTAGAAAAGAAAAAGGAAAATACATATCTATCTTTTTGTTTCTGACATTTATGATTGCAATCGTCAGTGGTATGCTGGTTACTTCCCTGAGCATGATGCACACCTACGACGATGGTATCGAGACATATAAATTGGAGGATGGACATTTCTCTACAAACAGTGAAATCTCTGTCGCTGACCTGCAGAAAATCGCTGACCAGGCAGATTCAGGCACAGCAAAAGCAACCATCTACAAACAGTACTTCTATAATTTTGATTACACCTTTGATGGTAACAGCGATTATTCCATCCGTCTCTACGAAAACCGTGAGGCGTTGAATACATATTCGGTCTTTGAAGGGCATGCACCGGAGAAGAACGGAGAGATTGCCATCGACCGTCTCTTTGCAGAAAACAATAATCTCAAAATCGGTGACACCCTCACCTTTGATGGAAAGGATTTAACAATCTGTGGAACAGTCGCTGTCCCGGATTATAGCTGTCTGTTCGAGAAAAACTCTGATTCGATGTTCAGCGCAACGACTTTTACCATGGGATTTGTCACTACAGATTATTTCAAGGAATTCTCCGAAAGCAAGCTTACCTACAGCTTTGCTTATCGTTTCTCGGACAGAAGTCTTGATGACCGGACTTCTTATGACGCAAGCACAGACCTGATGAATACATTGTCCGAACAGCTCGCTCCACAGGGAAATTATCTGACCGATTTTTTGATGCGGCAGAACAATAAAGCGATCACATTTACAAGGGAAGATATGGATGGCGATACAAACAGCACGGTCATGATGCTCTATATCATGATAGCACTGCTTGCATTCATCTTCGCACTTATGACTTTCAGCACGATTGAAGCAGAAGCCGGTGCCATCGGAACCCTGCGAGCTTCCGGATATACAAAAGGCGAAATTATCCGGCATTACATGGCTGCCCCAACGTACGTGTTCCTTGCGGCCGCAGTGATCGGAAATATCGGTGGCTATACTTGTTTCCGCAAATTCTTGGAGGACATGTATTACCATTCCTACTCTCTGCCTGTATTCAAGGTTGTCTGGAATGCAAACGCCTTTCTGCTTACGACTGTGATTCCGATTGTGATTCTGTTAGTGATCAACTACCTTGCGCTTCGATCAATGCTTGGATTGTCACCGCTTAACTTCCTGCGGCACGATCTGTCAAAACGTAAGAAAAAGCATGTGACAAAGCTTCCGGACTTCAAGTTTCTGACAAGATTCCGGATTCGTACAATCCTGCAGAACCGCTCCAACTATATCACGATGGCGATTGGTATCCTGATGGCAAATATCCTGTTTATCTTCTCTGCCAGCATGCTTCCAATCTTAAATGACCAGACAGACAATGTACTTGACCACCTGATTGCAAACTATCAATATACACTCAAAGCACCGGTAGAGCTTGACGATTCATCTGCTGAAAAATACTGTCTGTCTACGCTTGCGGACAATGACGGAAAAGAAGTGCTTGTATATGGAATCGCAGACAATTCAAAGTATCTGACACAGGTTTCTATGCCTGCGGAAAAAGGTGATATAATCATCTCAAAATCGTTCATGAAACTGAACGATTATAAAGTGGGCGATACGATTAAAATAGCGGAAAAATATGGTGATAAAGAATATTCTTTCCGGATTGCCGGCAGCTTCAATTACCCGGCGGCCTTCTCCGTATTTATGAGCATTGATAATTACAATGACACATTCGGGAAGGATGCGGATTATTTCACAGGATATTTCTCTGACAAAGCACTGGATGATTTAGATGACAGTTTCATCTACAGTACGATGGGACCTTCGGACTATTCAAAGTTAAGTGACCAGATGAATGATTCGATGGGACGTATGATGCCTTTGATGAAATATCTTTCCCTTATTATCTTCGTCATCGTTATCTACCTGCTCTCTAAGATTGTGTTGGAGAAAAATGCGGAATCGATTTCCCTGACGAAGATTCTCGGTTACAACAACAGAGAAATCGGGAAAATCTACATTATTTCAACCGCGATAGCTGTCCTTGTCAGTGTAGCAATCAGTCTGCCGCTTTCTACGGTCATCTTGAAGACAATGATTGTCTATCTCTTCCGGACTTTTGATATCTGGCTGGAAAATGTTCATATCGGAACATCTATCTATGTTCAGGTTGTGATCTGGGATATTGTATGTTACGGGTTATTAAGTTTCCTGCAGTATAAGAAGATTCAGAAGATTCCTATGGAAGAGGCACTGAAGAACCGGGAGTAATGCCACTTCACGAAAAATATACAGACAAAAACACCCAACTGCTTCTAAACAGTTGGGTGTTTTTTCATCCTTTTATTTACTTCACTTCGTAACGGTCATGTCCCTGCAGTCTCGCCATTGCTCTCGCAAGCGAAGCACGGGATACGTGGTATTCCATGATACTCTGTTTCTGCTGCATCTGCTCGATGGCACGTTCCTTCGCAGCCTGTGCACGGAACTCGTCGATTTCCTCCGGTTTTTCTGCCGAATAGACAAGTACGACAACCTCGTTATTCTTTACCTTCAGAAGTCCATCGGAACAGATTGCCACATGCTCTTCTCCATCCGGTGTCCGGAAATGCAGCTCACCGACTTCAATATTCGTCGTCATCTTCTCGTGATGTGCCAGAATCGCCATCTGTCCATCATAGCCGGGGAATTTCAATATCTCACATGGTCCATCATAAAACACCCGGTCACAGGCTATGATTTTGAGTGAAAATGTATTCATATGCCGTCCCCTTTCTATCCTTTACAGGGTTTCTGCTTTCTTCTTTACATCCTCAATCGTACCGACATTGAAGAAGGCTGCCTCCGGATATGCATCCATCTCACCATCTAAGATTGCCTTGAATCCACGGATTGTCTCCTTGACCGGTACAAATACACCTTTGACATTCGTAAAATTCTCAGCTACATGGAATGGCTGTGACAGAAAACGCTGTACCTTTCTCGCACGGTAAACAGTCTGCTTATCCTCGTCGGAAAGCTCCTCCATACCAAGAATTGCGATGATATCCTGCAGTTCCTTATACTTCTGCAAAGTCTCCTGCACCTCACGTGCAACACGGTAATGTTCTTCTCCGACAACATCTGCCTCCAGAATACGGGAGGTTGATTCCAGTGGATCAACAGCCGGATAGATACCCTGCTCTACGATCTTACGTGACAATACAGTCGTTGCATCCAAATGAGAGAATGTTGTAGCAGGTGCCGGGTCTGTCAGATCATCGGCTGGTACGTATACCGCCTGTACCGATGTTACAGAACCATCCTTTGTGGAAGCGATACGCTCCTGCAGTTCACCCAGATCATTTGCCAGAGTTGGCTGGTATCCAACGGCAGAAGGCATACGTCCAAGCAATGCGGACACCTCTGAACCTGCCTGTACAAAACGAAAGATGTTATCAATAAATAACAACACATCCTGCTTTTTTACATCACGGAAATATTCCGCCATCGTAAGTCCCGTCTCTGCCACACGCATACGGGCACCCGGTGACTCATTCATCTGTCCAAATACCAGCGCTGTCTTATCAAGAACGCCGGATTCCTTCATCTCATTCCACAGGTCGTTACCTTCACGGGAACGCTCTCCAACTCCGGTGAAGATGGAATAACCACCACTCTCCGTTGCGATATTGTGGATCAGCTCCTGAATCAGGACGGTCTTACCAACACCGGCACCACCGAACAGACCGATCTTACCACCCTTTGCATATGGGGCAAGCAGATCAATAACCTTGATACCGGTTTCCAGCATCTCAACAACCGGGCTCTGGTCTTCAAATGTTGGCGGCTCACGGTGGATACACCAATGCTCGCCATTCTCCAAACTTTCCTTTCCATCCAATGTCTCACCAAGTACATTGAACAGTCGTCCTAATGTCTGCTCTCCGACCGGAACCTGAATACCGGATCCGGTTGCTGTCACTTCCATATCTCTGCACAAGCCTTCGCTCGCAGCAAGCATAATACAGCGCACAACATTGTCACCGATATGCTGGGATACTTCCATGACGCATTTCTTTCCATTGTTCATCACATACAAGGCATCCTTAATCCGAGGAAGGTTCCCATCTGCAAACTCGACATCGACAACCGGTCCGGATACCTGTACGATCTTACCTTTATTTTCCATCATGCGATCGTTCACCTCGCTTGTTTCTTCTTTTTCTTCTTGAGTGCCTTGGCTCCACCGATCACCTCGGTGATTTCCTGCGTGATTGCTGCCTGACGCACACGGTTAAACTCGATTGAAAGTTCATGCAGCATTGCCTGTGCATTGTCCGTTGCCGCCTGCATCGCCATCATTCTGGCATTTTCCTCACTTGCCGAGCCCTCAACAAGAACACCATACATAAAACCTGTTACATAGTTATACACCAATTTCTCCAAAACCTTCTTCGGAGATGGATAGATCAAAAACCAGTCATCGGATTGCTCCGCAGCCTCACGGTCACTGTTTCCTAATCCCTTCTGGGAATCTTCAAGCAATTCCTTCTTGATAAACTCATGCGTCTTGAGTGGCAGGATTTCCTGCACTTCAACCTCTTCCTTCATGCTGTTTACCATCTTCGTATAGACAACATATACCTCGTCAAATTCTTCCTCTTTATATAACTCCACGATGCGCTCTGTAATCATACGCGCACGATGGATAGAAGGGTTGTTCGCCGAATAGCAGAATCCCTCTTCGAGCGTATACCCCTGCGAAGAAAAGAAATGTCGTCCCAGCTCACCGACTACAAACAAGCGGTAGGAATCCGACTCATCGACCATCTTCTGTGCCTCTTTTAACACATTATGGTTGTATGCACCTGCCATACCCTTATCACCTGTTATAACGATGAATGCACGTCGTTTTGATGTCTCCTGCAGATCCTTGCCTCGGTTATCGAAGAACAGATGCTGCATATCCGGGAAATGTAACAGAATATCTGCAATCTGCTCCTGCAATCCATAGAAGTAAGGTTCTGTACTCTCCAGCTTCTGTCTTGCTTTCCGCAGCTTCATGGAAGACATCATATACATCGCCTTCGTGATTTTCATCGTGTCCTGGATACTTTTGATACGTGTGGAAATTTCTCTTGCATTCGCCATTTAATTCCCTCCGTTTTCGTCTTCCAGACTCCTCTGCTTATATTCATTCGCCGCCTGTATGATTGCATCCTTCACATCGTCTGCCAGATCCTTCGATGAATCCAGACGTCCGATAATATCTGCATGATTCTTTGCAAAATCATCCAGCAGTCCAAGACGGAATGCCTTGATCTTCTCAACCGGAAGATCACTGAATACATGTGCATTGGCAGCAACCAATGTGATAACCTGCTCTGCCATTGTAAAAGGACGGCCAAGCGGCTGCTTCAAAAGCTCCATCAACGCACGTCCATGTGCCAGCTGTTTCTTCGTGTTCTCATCCAGATCGGAAGAAAACTGTGTGAACACTTCCATCTCACGATACTGTGCCAAATCGATACGGATACTTCCGGCTGCCTTCTTCATCGCCTTTGTCTGCGCCGCACCACCGACACGGGATACGGAAAGTCCGACATTGACGGCTGGACGCTGACCTGCGAAGAACAGCTCACTTTCCAGATAAATCTGTCCATCTGTGATAGAAATAACATTTGTCGGGATGTATGCAGACACATCGCCTGCCTGTGTCTCAATGATTGGAAGTGCGGTAATACTTCCGCCGCCAGCCTCGGCTGTCACACGGGAAGAACGCTCCAACAATCTTGAATGCAGATAGAATACATCACCCGGATATGCCTCACGTCCCGGTGAACGCTCCAGCAAAAGTGAGATTGCACGGTAGGCAACCGCATGCTTGGACAGATCATCATAGACGATCAGAACATCCTTGCCCTGATACATAAAATACTCTGCAAGTGCTGTACCTGCATATGGTGCGATATACTGCAATGGTGCCGGATCGGATGCCGTTGCTGCAACGACGATCGTATAATCCAGCGCATCATTTTTCTTCAATGTATTCACTAGCTTCGCAATTGTCGATGCCTTCTGTCCGATTGCTACATAGACACAGACAACATCCTTGCCCTTCTGGTTTAAGATCGTATCCATCGCGATCGATGTCTTACCGGTCTGTCTGTCACCGATGATCAGCTCACGCTGTCCACGACCGATCGGGAACATCGAATCGATTGACAGGATACCGGTCTCCATCGGAACCGATACGGATTTACGGTCTACAATACTTGGTGCAGGGTTCTCGATCGGACGGTAACCATCCTGTGCGATGTCGCCCTGTCCGTCAATCGGCGCACCAAGTGCATCTACGATTCTTCCAAGGAATGCATCTCCGACCGGGATACCGGCCATCTTACCTGTACGAACGACACGGCTGCCTTCCTTGATCTCTGTATCACGCCCAAACAGGATAACACCGATTTCATCCCGTCTTACGTCCTGTACCATACCCTTGACGCCACAATCAAAGAGAACGATCTCTCCGTAAAATGCATGGTCGATACCATCGACATTCGCGATACCATCACCAACCCAGTTTACAACACCGATTTCCTTATCCTTTGCTGCCAGCTCAAAATCTGCGATATCGGCACGCAGGATAGAAATGATGCTCTCCTCGCTTACCGTTGCCAGCTTCTTGCCGGAAAGCGACTGGTTGATATGTTTCTGCAGCTGGTCGATACGGCCCTGCTCACTCCAGTCGTACTCTTTGTTTCCAACACGGATGATGAATCCACTCTTGATGGATGCATCTTCCTTGCCGATGATTTTGATATCCGGATTGTTGCATTCCTTCGCAAGGAACAACCGGATCCGTTCCATCTGCTCCGGTGTCGGTGGTGTCACATATGTGAGTTCTGCCTGTGCCTCTACCTTCTCCGGTGTCTTCGTCAGCTCCATGTATGCCTGCTCGATCTCATCTAACAATCCGAAATCGCCATTGTCACACAACACCTTTAAGAAGTTCCGGATCTCCTTCGGGAACACCCGGTCAATCACCAGATGTTTCTTCTCTAACGACACAGTTGGATCTTCAAACTCCACACCAATCTGTGGAACTGCTTCTAAAATATCCTTTACGCTCTGCAGATTTGACTTCGCGTTTTCAACGAGCTTCAAATCCGCTGCATAGTCCTTCGCTGCTCGAATCACGTTTCATCACCTGCTTTATCTAAAAATTTGTCGTACAGCGCATTATCCACGTCTGCACCTTTTTTCTCTCCAACAATCTTAACTGTTGCATCGACAACCATATCGGCAATATCTTTTTCTGCTTTCTTCAGAATCTGTGCCTTCTGGTTCTCTGCATCTGTGATTGCATCTTCCTTTACCTGTTTTGCGGTCTTTTCAGCATCTGATACAATCCGCTTATATTCTGCATCTGCGGTCTGTCTTGCCTCCTGAAGCACCTGCTTCTTGGCTTCCTCCGCATTTGCAAGACTTGCTTCATACTGCTTTCTTGCTTCCTCTGCTGCCTGCTTGCTCTCGCCCGCTTCCTTGAACTGTCTGTCCGCTTCCTCCTGACGCGCTGCAATGATCTTCTGTACAGGCTTAAACAGGAAAATCCGCATCAACACGAACAAAAGCAGCAGATTGATTATGGTAAGTAATAAATTCCAATCTACTCGGAGCATGTTACCACCCTGCCTTTCCTGTGATTACTTCAACATTACTATGATCATAAGTGCGATAACGAAACCGTAAATAGCGGTTGCCTCTGCAAGTGCACAACCAAGAATCAATGTCTTGTTGATCTTACCTTCTGCCTCCGGCTGTCTTGCGATTGCCTCTGCTGCCTTACCGGTTGCAATACCGATACCAATACCTGCGCCAAGCGCTCCTAAAACTGCAATACCTGCACCAATTGCGATTATTGTACCCATACTAATTATCTCCTTTTCGTTTATTGTTCAATCTCTTCACTGATATACAGTGATGTCAAAAATACAAATACATATGCCTGCAACAATCCATCAAACAGATCAAAATACAAAGAAAAGACTGCCGGCAGAACAACCGGAACAACCATCTTGATCAGTTCCATAATTACAAATGCACCAAGCACGTTACCAAAAAGTCGCATGCACAGTGACAATGGACGTGTAAATACCTCTAAGATATTGATCGGCGTAACGATTGCAATCGGTTCTACGAACTTATGCAGCCACTTCTTCACACCCAGATGGTAAATACCTGCCGCCTCAACTAAGACGATGCTCATAACCGCAAGTGCGATCGTGACATTTAAATCTTTGGTTGGGGACTTGAATCCAAACAATCCAATGATGTTTGATACACCGATATACAACAATACAGTTGTCAGATATGGGACATACGCTTTTCCTTCCGGTCCGATCATATCCTCCACCATACCGGTCAGCTTTGTAACAATCGTCTCTGCGATTGCCTGACGTTTGCTGATGTGATCAATCTTCATGTTTCTTGTCAGGATGATTGCCACAAGAACTAGCACTGCCATGATAATCCATGTTACGACCACAGATTCCGATACGTCGATACCACCGAAGATTGGAATCGTAAAGACGGTCTCACAGTTCAGTTCTTCCATCAGGTCTTTTGCAAGATCTTCCAAAAAAACCATCTCCTTTTCTCGTTTTATCCTTTCTACCCAAGGAAAAGTGTATACCTTTTTTTGTCGAAAGTAAAACGTATTTTTCTATAAAAAAACAACCCAAACAGATTGTTATTTTAGCATTTTTAACATAATTAAACCATCTGTTCTATCAAATCATAATGTCTGTCAATCGCCAAAAGCATGGCTGGCTCATTTTTCTGTACGAGATTTTGGTAGATGTCTTCATGGCATTGCAGCAGCTTATCCCGCACCGGTTCATCGGCAAGCTCAATCACGTAGTTAATCCAATCCCGGTATGCGTCGGTCACAGCCTCCATCAAAACTGCCCACAGATGATTTCCGGTTGCCTGAATCAGGGTGTCGTGAAACTCCTTGTCCACATCGGTCAGATCTTTGCCCTCGAACAGCTTCATCTCTTCCAGTTTTGTCTCTAGGATTGACGCATATTCATAGGAAAGTCCTTTCGCAACCAGATTCGAGCAGACTGCCTTCTCCATCACCCGCCGGAATTCAAATATTTCCTCTTTCGTAATCGTTCCGAGTGCCAGCATCACCGTAAGCGACTGGCGGATAGACTCGCCGACATGCTTTGACACATAATTGCCGGAACCCTGTACCCGTTCAATCAGTCCCATACCATGCAGGATACTGATTGCCTCCCGGATGGAATTCCTGCCGATGCCAAGTTCCTCGGCAATCTTTCGTTCCGGTGGAAGCTTGCTGCCTAGCTGCAGTGACCCTTCTTTGATCCGGTCTATGATATAGGCGATTGCTTTTTCATATTCCTGTGTTGTCTGTTTCTCCATTTTCTCATCACCTACTCTAATCCAGTCTGTCTGATATATTGCTCAATCATTGCAATCGTACCTGCCGTACCAAGCTTCGAAACATTCAGGCACAGATCGTAATTTTCTGCCATGCCCCATGTCTCCCCGGTATAATATTTGTGGTATGCCGCCCGGCGTTCATCGGTTGTCTGTACAAGCTTCTTCGCCTGGCGCTCCGAGATTCCATGCTTCTTCGCGATTGACTCGATCCGCATCGCATCATCCCCGGTCAGGAAGATTGCAAGCTTATCCTTCCGGTCCTTAAATACATAATCACCACATCGGCCTAAAATAATACAGTCTTTTCCCTTCAGGATTCCGGTCAATGCTTTCTTCGGTGTCTCATAAAACACGCTTTCACTCTCTGTCTGGGATATCGTGTACATCAGTGTATCCATCGGGGTTTCCCCATAGAAATCCGGATACCGGTCATACATTCCATACCCTTTTGCAAGCTCTGAGATGACCGACCGATCATAAAATGGAATATGATAGATCTGTTCCAACGCATGGCCGATCTCGTCGCCGCAGCAGCCACATTTTCTACCAATTGTAATAATCATAACGAACACCTCCTAATTCTAATTGCACATGGTTAATTTCTACTACATTTGTACGTGACTAACATTTCAACGCAGACACGCTCTCGCTCGGTTCATCACGCAGTGGTACTAAATTCACGTCAAACAAGTTTGCCGTTCATTAAGTACCAGCGTGCTTCAACGGTCTGCTTGTGAATTGTTAGTCACATACAAATGCATATACATATTCTTAACCATGTGCAATTATCAATTATATCCTTTCCCTTCCTTACATGAAATTTGCGTAGACGGATGCGAGTACAACGGTCAGGATTCCGGTGACAGCGATTGCCAGACTGCTCATCGCGCCTTCCACTTCGCCCATCTCAATTGCCTTGGCTGTACCGATTGCATGGGACGAAGACCCAAGTGCAAGTCCCTTGGAAATTGGCTCCGTGATACGGAAGAGCTTACATATGAACTCGCCTAAGATGTTGCCAATCACACCTGTTACTACGATGACGGCAACCGTGATTGTCACATAACCGCCAAGTTCTTCCGATACTCCCATACCGATGGCTGTCGTAATGGACTTCGGAAGCATCGTGACATATTCCTGATGGGTAAGTCCCATGAGCTTCGACAATACAAATACCGTCGTCAGACTCGTAAGTACACCTGCTGTGATTCCAAGCATCACCGCTTTGACATTCCGCTTTAGTAACTGCCACTGCTCATACAGTGGAATCGCCAGGCAGACCGTAGCCGGTGTCAGAAACCAGCTTAAGTACACGGCACCCTTGTTGTACGTATCGTAATCAATATGCGCACATACAAGCACGATGATCGTAAGGATTATCGAGATGAGCAATGGATTGAAGATTCCAAGCTTAAACTTTTTCTTTAATAATAAACCTGCCAGATACGCAAGCAGACTGAGTGTCACGCCTGCGAACATGGATGTCTGAAATAAATCTTTCATATCTCCTGCTCCTTTGCCTTTTCTTTTGCTTTGGATTTCTTGATCACACATTGGGATACACGTCCGGTTGCACCCATAACCGCAACGAGTGCTACAACCGTGATCACACTGACCGGTACTAACACCGGTTTCAATGTACCCCATGATGCCATCAGACCAACCCCTGCCGGTATAAACATGACCGGCATGATCTCGATCAGGAATTTCCCGACATCCTTCACCGCATCGAGTTTGATGATTCCACTGAGCAATCCGATAAATAAAATCACCATACCATAGATACTTGCCGGTATCGGCAATGGCAGGAAGTATTTTAACAACTCTCCTAAAAAGGAGATAAACAAGATTAACAGAAACTGTCGTAAGTATTTCATAATGATTCTCTAACTCCTATAAAAACCAAATTGGTAGCACCACTTTGGTACTACCAATATTATACTTATACTTTTTTAATTGTCAATTATGAATTTTGCTACATTTTTCTGAAATAGCCGCAAAAATTTCTACATTTTCAATACCGGTAACTACTTACCTGCACAATATTTTTATCCATAATATTCATCCTGCCGGCATTCGCGCCTGCATTATGACTGCACCCGGTTCATATACTGCTCCCACAGCATAGCCACCTGCGTTCCTGTCACATAGACCTGATACGAATCACCTACCGTCTGATCTTCCGGATCAACAAATTCGATTCCAAGCACATACCCATCTGCATCCTGCTTCATCTCAAAGAGATATGCACCCTCGCAGCTCTTTGGGAACTCTGCTGTCTCCACTACGGAAAGCTCGTAGTCAGGAACCTCGGACTGCAGCACATCATTTGCATCATAATACTTGTATCCATCACGCACACAGCGGATCAGCTTTCCATCAGTAATCCGGATCTTCGTCGTACCGGCGTAGCTTTCTGTATAATTTGTATTCTGGCTGTTGTCCGCTTTCACAATCAGTGCTTCTACCATAAGCTCCACACCATTCTCTGTCACTGCAAATGTATCGATCTGACAGTCGTCAAACCGGAAATGCTCTAATTCATCTACGCTTTTATATGCCACTTTGTTCATCCTTCCTTCTATGTATTCTTCTGTAATGACCTATGCAATCACACTATATTGTTTTCCCGATATCAGTAAATTGCTTCATATAATTTTTCTACGACTTCATCTTCGGAAAGCTTATCATAGATATAATAGTCCGCATTGACCTTAAATCCATCATAGACACTTTCGTTTTCCAATACCGGCTGCAATATCTCCAGCCGGTCTGCGTAATTTTCACGCATGTCATCTGCCTGTTTCTCATAGCCGCTGAGCTTTTGTGTTTCCTGCAGTGCTGCCTTTGCCGCGTCACTGATTGGAATACCTTTTTCGGTTCCCTGCAGCTGTGCCATATCCCTGCTATTAAGCAGAAACTCCAGAAGTTTTGCCGATTCCTCCGGATACTCCGTTGTTGCACTGATGGCATACATCGTAGCCGGTTTTACACACCATCCGAATTTCTTCGCAGCTGCATCCTGCAGATAATCGCCTACAATAACCTCCGCACCGTTCTCTTCCAATGATGTACAATAATTTGCTGCATCACTGATCCACGCAACAGATCTGATTTAAGCATAATAAAATATTATAATATAGGATTCCGCGATTTACAATAACCCTTTTTGGCTGCATTCTTCCAGGCAATCCGATGCTTGACTTTCGTGCCTGTCTGTACTATATTTATTTTATTGCAGGTATAGTTCATTGGTAGAACACCAGCTTCCCAAGCTGGATAGGCGGGTTCGATTCCCGTTACCTGCTCTTTTATTGTCAAAAAAAGAGGCACCCGTTAAGGTGCCTCTTCTAAAAATGTTCTATTTTACACGATATCTTACTCTGCTGTATCTGTAGAAGTTGTCGCCTCTGCAGGAGCTTCTACCTTGATTCCATCCAGGCCTGTGATGTTCACATTCTTGTTAACCTTCGCATCGTATGTATTCGCACGCATGATATCTGCGATATCGATACCGGTCACTTCCTTCACAGACTCCATCGTCTTCGCAAGTACCTGTGGCACATACGAACCCATCGAACCAACACCGGAGCCTTCGCCGTTGCCGTCGATGATCGTAACCTTGTCAATCGTAGAGAGCGGCTCGGCGATTGCCTTTGCCATCTCCGGCAATGCCTTCACGATCATTTCCATCATGGCTGCCTGTCCGTATTTCTTCATCGCTTCAGCTTTCTTCTCTAAGGCTTCTGCCTCTGCAAGACCCTTTGCCTCGATTGCCTTCGCCTCTGCCTCACCGACAGCACGGATACCTTCCGCCTCCTGCTGCTTTGCAAAAAGCTCTGCTTCTGCCTGTGCCTTCTTCGCTTCGGCTTCCTGCTGCTTCTCAAACTTATCTGCCTCGGCATTTCTCTGACGCTTGTAAAGCTCCGCATCTGCCTGCTGCTGTCTTGCGAACTTGTCCGCCTCCGCTTTCTTACGGATATCCGCGTCGAGGGACTGCTCCATAACCTCGGCTTCCTTCTTCTTCAGGTCAACTTCCTTCTCCTGACGTGCGATATCTGCCTCGGTCTTTGTAACCTCGATTGTCTTACGCTGTGCTTCCTTCTGAATCTCGTAAGCTGCATCTGCTTCCGCATTCTTCGTATCTTCGATTGTCTTTAATTCTGCCTTCTTGATTGACAGCTCATTCTGCTTAACAGCAATTTCCGTATCGGACAATACCTTCGCATCGTTCGCTTCTTTTCTCGCCTGTGCCTGTGCGATCGCTACATCACGGTCTGCGTTTGCCTTGGCGATACTTGCATTCTTCTGGATTGCTGCCATATTATCCTGACCAAGTGCGATAATCAGGTCATTCTGATCCTCTACATGCTGGATGTTGCAGGAAATAATCTCAATACCCAGACGATTCATATCCACCTGCGCCTTCTCCTGCACCTGATCACCGAAGGACTTACGGTCGTTACATAAATCCTTCAGACTGATCGTACCGATGATCTCACGCATATTACCCTGCAGAGAATCCACCAGTGCTTCCATGATCTGCGGTTCCTTCATATTCAGGAAGTTCTTCATGGCAAGCTGGATACCTTCCTCATCCGTACGGATCTTAACCTTCGCAACCGCATCAATGTTAACACCGATAAAATCCAGTGTCGGAACATAATCGCCCGTCTTAATATCGATACTGATCTGCTTGATCAACAGCTCATCCTTCCGCTCGAAGAACGGAAGCTTCAAGCCTGCTTTACCAATCAGAATCTTCGGTGTCTTTCTTAAACCGGAAATAATATACGCCTTATCCGGTGGTGATTTGACATAACTGGTAAATAAGATTACCAATAATGCCACAATGATAATAATAATTGCAATTGTTGAACCATTCATACGTAAACCCTCCCTAACAACAAGTTAATTGATTGCTATGCGACTCAAATCGCATATTTTCTTTGGTGCAAAATTCAAATTCCTGCATCCACTCAATATTGTACCATGTATGTCTGAAAATCACTATTACATTTTTCTGCATTTTTCGTACATTTTCTGTACAATAATGCATTTTTCATTAAGGAATCGATTGTTCGAAGAAAGCAGCTGTAGCATCTTATTAAATGAATAAATCGTTGTATCTGTCGGTACATCCACCACAGCATCAAAATCATTTCCAAGCAGGATGTCCGGTTTTGTATTCAGCACAATTTCCCGGATATCCACATCAGATTTTTCTTTATCCATACCATACGCATGGCTTCCACCCAATGTCAGAAGGATAATATTCTCTCCTAGGTACCATCCGAAGTCCCAATTCATCCTGTTCTGGCATAACTAAGCCCTCCCCGATATAATAAATACTATATTATATCGGGGAGGGCTTAAATTATCTATGTATTCTTCTATTACACACAGATTCTGTTTATTTGTCACGCTTCTTGAATATCCTGTTATAAATCTCAATTCCCTTGTCAGGATTCTGGTTCATCCAGAATACGAGATAGCCGCCAATCAGGAACAAAGCCCCTCCTATTATAACAAGATAGACAGACATTGTCGGGATTTTCCTTCCATCCGTTATTTTGGTTGGTTTCTCCGGATCATAATATACCGTTACCTTCTGCCCTATCTGCATATCATGTCCATCACCCACATATATTTCATTATATGTTTTCCCATCTACTTCATAATCCACAAAGATGGTGCAGGTTGCATGATTTCTATGCATACGTTTTTCTGTTACAATACCTGGTACGGTCTCAGCTTTTCTTAAAAACAGATCATTATGCACATATGCTGCAAGTCCTGCAAACAGCAAAGCCAGTCCGACAAACATAACTATCATCACTTCCTTACGGACAGACTTTTTTCTTATTTCTTTGTCACCTAAATCTTCTCCAAAGATTCGCGCTTGTTTTTCCTCTGACAAAATATATGGATTTCCTGTAGGCTCATATGCAGACTTTCTATCCGTATAATACTCCGGACGTTCAATTGGAGTTGTCCTCGTTGTTTCAATCACATATGGATCCTGTTCTAAATCACTGAACTCCCCCAGTGAAGGATCTTTTAATTCTTCCTGCATGTCTTTCATGCGTTTTGTCGGATCCGTATCCTTTAATTTCAATGCCATAAACCGTTCTCCCTTCTTGGAATCAATGACTCTTCCACTGTCCTACCACATACCAGTTTTCATTTATCTTTTCAGAATCCATGCCCTTATACCATTCTTCAAGTGACTTGATATAGTTTTTAGGATTTGAAGAATAAACCAGTCCAAGAACCTTAGTTTCACCATTCCAATAGACAACATTTCCATCCTCTATCCATAAATAAGAAAACTCTTTCTCTGCTATATCAATTACATCTTTAATGTTTTCATATTTGCTAAACTCATATAGCATTATCACGTAAAGAGTTCCATCATCAGACTCGCACTTATGTTCTTCATCCTGAAAATCCTTCAGCGCAATTTCTGCAATCTTTTCGTATGCTTCAATATTCTCTGATAATTCTTGAGCCTTTGTGCTTTTTTCACATCCACACATAACAATCGCCAATACCAGCAACAATACAATGCCATTAACTATACGCTTCATAGTGTTTACACTTTTATACCCCATTTTACCTAAATATACCTCTCTGCTATCAGGGAACTCCTCTGTGCTTCAACAATGAGCCGTGAACCGGCGCATGCTTCGCATGCACCCGGTCTCGGGCATTCGCCCTATATAAACGGCAAAGTCCCTATTTTCAAGGGGATAATGGCAATTTTGACTTGTTTTGTGACTTGTAGTCCAAGAACCACAGCAAATCAGAGCGAATGCACTCTATATATAGTGATACCAATCAGTTTTTTATATACTATAACTCCATATTACAAATAAAGGCAAGCAACTAAGAACTTCCCGTTCTATTCTAAATATCATTTATATAATCAGCTAAAAAATAATATCTTCAATCTATTAATTCTAAATTATCTGTAATAAATCAGGTACTATTTCAAAAAAGAAATTTGCACTTATGTATGCACCATACTTCTGAAATCCATCATTTTTTTCTTTATTTGCAAAGTCACTAACTGATTTCAATGAAACAAAGGTTGGAGCATCCACCAAAACAGATGAGGCTGCGTAATAAACAGCATATGTTTCCATGTCTATACCTATTACTTTCCTGTTTTGAGGCAAAATGTACTCATTCACTATATTACTATCCTGAATCACTGCTGCACCCGAAACAACTGGTCCTAGTCGTATCATAACATCGGTATTTTTTTTATCACCATTACCTTCATTCCATCTCTTTCTAATTGTATAAAGAGTCTCTTCAAAATCACCTTGAAAAAAATTCTTTAAGGCAGCTTTGATTCTTATTTGATGTGGATCAAACTTTAATATGTAACCACCATTGGTTGAATTTTCAACAATCTTACCACTGCCATAATCCCAACTTTCTGATGCAACCAAAATATCTCCTAATTCTACCTCTCCTTCGCAGCCTCCTGCTATTCCAAGCATTGTTATAAGCTTAGGAGTAAAGTTTTTTATCAACTTCGTTGTCAGCATCGATGCAGCTACCATGCCCATTTGATCTTGCTGTGCAAGAACAAAAGATATTACCTTATCACCTTGTTCTACTTTTCCACGATAGTAACTAGTTGGATCATTCTCGATTAAAATTTTTTCCCAACCAAGATCACATCTCATGACGGCATCAAACTCTGTTGGAACTGCTGTAATTATTGCACAATCAACCGATATCGTATTTTGTTTTATGTGATCTAGCATTTCATTTTCTTTTGCTTTTATCAAATAATGAATTTTTTCACAGATTTGATTTTTCCATTCTTGGCTAGATCGGTCATACTTAATTAAATGAAAAAGCCTCTTATTAAAAGCCTTCTCAACTTCATCGTATCTTTCATCGTATGCAGTAAGGCCAATAATATTCATCGGTTTCTTCATTGTATCTAATTCTGACAATAATTCGAGTATCTTAACACCTCCATCCAATGTCATACCATTCTCGCTTTCTATTGAAGGCAATTGAATATCTAAAACAACCAAATCATAGTATTCTTGTCTTAACAGATTACATGCCTTTTTATACTCTAACTCATAATCAATTATGACATCAGAAAAATTACATTTATTGATATTTTCCATTAAATCAGTAGTTTTTTGCATCACATCGTCTATAATCAATATTTTAAACATTTACTTAGTCTCCTAGTTTTTCTATTAATTTATCTTGCCAATCTATTACAGATGAATTGTAATATACTATTCCTTTATATAATTCAGGGAACTCCTCATGCAGTTCTTTATCCAATACTTCTAATGTTTTTTCTCCATCATCAAAAACCTGATACTGAGTAATAACAATAGCGGATAAAAATATCTCACGCCTATTTATCTCAAAAAGAATATCTTTACCACCATATTTTCTTATACGACTTGTAGGATGTTCACTTGAAATCTCAAATGATGGTATCGTCATATCTAACAATGCCATATCGTACTGTTCGTTAACAATTTTTTTCATTCCAGTGTTATATGCTTTTGCAATATCAATTATGTGTCCCTTGTTTTGTAAAAATTGAACTATTTGTTTTGCTTTATAATCATCATCTTCAATCAATATTAGTCGCATCTAATTTTCCTCCATCAATAAGATATTTTTTTGGCATACTTATTTTTACAAAGTAAAAAGTATCGTTATCACACAAACCAAATTCTAAATAACCTTGTGTAGACAAATTGTACTCTAGAATTTTACAAATCTTTAGATAACCACTCTTCCCCTCATAATTATAGAATTCTCTTTTTCTAATACATTCCTCAAGTTTCTTTAGCAAACTGTTAATTATTTCGTATAGGTTTTCAATATCTATCAATGGGCTAAGATTATTGCGCATTATTAGTTCTAGTTTATCTTCAGTTTCCTCAATTACTAGAGATAATTTGAGTTTTTGCAATGCATTAATATAGCCCGAATGATAAAACGCATTAGTAAATAATATGATTAATATATCCACCATATGAGAAAATGTTTTACCTTTTAATTGACTAGCAACTTTTATATTCTTTTCAAAAGAAAAATCCTCATAATTGGGAACAACCCTTTTATTTATCTCTTCACATATTCCCACTAGTTCATCAACTGTATAATTATCATATGATTGCTCTTTGGGCATTTTGAACCAACCACGTATTAGTGAAAGAGCTTTCTGCATATCCGTTCTAGCTCTTGAAATAGAATCCATTAATATAGCTCTTACTGGCTCATTATCAGGCATTTTTTTTATACTATTTCCGAGTTCTGTCAATGATTGAATAAAAAATTGCTTCGCACTATTCTCGAAAAATGCTTCAACCTTTTTTAGATTTTCTTCAATAATTTGTTTCCAATATTCTTCGAATAATTCTCTAACAAGATTAATATTTTGATATTTTCGGGCTGTTTGCATAAGAATTACTACATTTGCAGGCGAAATATTAAAGTCAAATAATCCCTTTTCATTTTTTTCATCTATTTTTATTCTAAGATAGTCTTTCTTGATTACTTCTATATAATCATCTATTTTTCGCGAAAACTCAGAAATATATCCAAACAATTGTTGTTTTTCATCTTCTGCCAAACCACAACACAATTCTTCAAAGTACTGACTAGGCAAATAGGTTCTATCCTCCGAACTTTTACTAATAAATGCAATATTATTTCTTTCAAATGCAATCCTTATATTATTCTGCATATGACCATGCCGTATTCTTGTTCCTATGATTGGATCCAAACCAAATGTTCCAAATGCTAATTCTTGGCGGTAATCCTCCAACAATTCTTTAAATGCTAAATACGCATGACTATATCTTTCTGATTCTTCACTATACACATATAATTTGTTACTAGACGCATCATAGGCTGCATAATCTTTACTTAATAAATTGATCTGAGTAAAACGCTTATAACCATCCTCAAATATTTCTCGTTGTGACTCATAAATATTGTCGAAGTCAAGCTCAATTTTTACATCCTCAAAATACTTTACTCCTTCCAACACACGTCTACGCTGTAAAATTTGACTTATTTCATCAATATACTCGTTTGCATTTTCTGGATTATTTGCTTGAAGATATCTACAAATATCTATTCTTTCATTATCAATATCTATTTCAGAATCAAATACATCAAACATAGAATCAATTACTTCGCGAATACATACCTTTTTTAAAAAATAGTATAAGCGTTCTTTGCCAAAACTATCCTCGCATCCGAATAAATCTGTTGGTTTTTGGAAACCATTTGTAAAAAGGAAATTTGCCATATTGGAATATATCTGTGTAAAATCTCCCTTATAATACAATGACGCTGCTATAGGAGTACAAATGTTTTTCTTTAGTTCCCTAGTCTTCACCCCCATGTTCTCAAACAAGTCATCAATATCCATTCTAAATGTTCCATATGGATTTCGTATTGTTTCATCTACTAATAATTGTTCTGCTTCAATATATTTTGAATCTAGAATGTATAAATAATATAATTCAGTTGACAAACGCTCCTTTTGATAAGAAGCATAACTACTTTCATCTTTTTCTAGCTCGCGATACCATTTTTCCAATTCGCTCCAAATTGTATGGTTATTTTTATTTAATTCTTTCTTTAGTGAATACCATCTCAATCGATTTGAATTGATATTGCTATTTTCTGTATCTATATCCATGTAAATATATGAAAATAATAATATGGTTTCACTGCCTACTTTTAAATTTTCAAAAAAATTTATGATATCATTCTTATGATTTGGTATGACACTAATTAACTTTATATTATTAATAGGGGATAACAGCTCTTTACTGTTAGTCAATACTGATTCTATTCCTATAGCATATTTATCCACAAAAAAACATGAAATTGCCGCACCAATATTACTATTAGTAAATAATCTCAACAATCTACTAAGCAGAAAGTATGCTTTTGGAGTATTCTCATCTTTTACATATGATGAATATAATGCTATTAAGAGATCATTGTATAAGCTTTCGTTATCATCAATTTGAAAGCTTTCATTACTCATAATATGTGATTTTACATATATCTCATATAATTCAAAACAATTTGATTTTTTAGGTAATACCCTTTTCGACTCAGATATTACCTGAGCATACTCACCTCTTGTATATAAATCACATATTTCCAAGAATAATATATCTTCAGGGTTAGTCGAAAGATGCGAAGTAACTCCAACCGCAAACTGTAATTTTTTCATCACTATATCATCAACACTTTTGATAATATACAAAGCTTCCCTTACGCTATCCAACATATATTGTGATGCTTCTGCATCAGAAAGAATTCTTGTACAAACACCAACAAAAGTATTGTAAATATCCACTAATGGAAAACAAAAAACATAACGAAGTATATGTTCAATATCATCCAACTTATATTCAGATATTGGAAACAATTTTTCTATAAAAATCCCTCTAATATCATAATGATATTCTTGCAAATAGCTGTTTATTCTATGAACATATTGACGATTATTAATTCCTTTTTCAGCTTTAAAACTAAAAAAATATGAAAAAGTTTTTACCCATGCATCTGCATCAGATGATGATATTATTTCCAGTAGTTCCTTATTTCTTTCCAGTCCTCCAACATATTCCAAAAGAGAAAATTTCGATTCAATAGACCATAATGAATATCCTAACTTCTCTTCTAATTGGGTAAGTATTGCCTCTGCCTCTGTATAATTCCCTGTAATAAACTGCTTTTCGAATTTGTCTTTACACTTCAAATAGTATTCTATTTCTGATGAATAAGCCTCAATAAAGCTTGCATACCACAATAAAAGTTTTCGTCCTCTATCATTTGGCGAAACAGAAAAACCAACATGCATTTGACCATAATTCTTAGGAAATAATTGAAATTTTAGCCATGTAAAACTTCTACTGTTAATGCTCTTAAAATAATCAATTACTACTTTATATTCCGCACTATTCCATTTATAAATAATTTGATTTAAATCATAATAAAAATTATTAATTGTATAATTTATCCTTCTTCCCGGATTTCCTCCTCGTATAGGTGTCCCCATCTGCATACGGAGCAACGAACGTTTTTTTACATTATTCATCCTTTATCCTCTTTTGACTATTCATTATTCATTAAATTATCTTTAGACTAAATATCGTTTTCTCAAACACTTTAATACACCCATCAACATCTTTCTTTATCTCATTTCTCCAAAATCTAATTACTGTCAATCCTAGAAATAGAAGTTCTTTATCTACTTAATCGTCTCAAATTCAAAGTAAGACTTATTATCAAATATGCCAACGAGCGTTAAATCAGGATTCTATCTATTTTATATGATACCATAAAATAGAGCTAATGCATTAATATTTACACATATACATTAACTCTATTTTTATATTCCACTTTGTATTATTACCGAGCAAACTACCTAATCACTTTCTCCATAATTATGCACGGAAACCTGTGAACTCATAAAATAACTTTGGACTGATATAAAAGTCATACTGGCTAGAGCCTTCCTTCTTGTAAGCCAAACCAATTGGTAATAACCCTTGGATCTATATTAAAAAAGTGGACACGCAAAGTAACTATACATTACAATTAAGTAGACACCAAAAAGGAGGTATTTACTCATGTCCACAGGTAAAACAGGAACACGGTATGACGAAGACTTCAAACGAACTCTTGTCAACCTTTATCAATCCGGAGGCAAAACCCAAGCAGCACTGTGTAAAGAATACGGTGTATCCATGACTGCTCTCGGCCGTTGGATTAAACAATACTCAACCGTTGAAACGGATGATGGCGAGATTCTCACCGCAAAACAGGTAAAAGATCTTCAAAAACGCAACGCTCAACTTGAAGAAGAACTTCTCATATTAAAAAAAGCGATTGCCATATTCACGCCACACTCGAGCAACGATTAGAAGCTGTTCATAAGCTCCGCTTCCAGCATGACATCAAAATTCTTTGTAAAGTTTTAGGTGTCAACAGAAGCACTTATTACAAACATTATAATTCAGAACCAGCTGACCGCACCATAGAAAATCAATACATCTCAAAGATAATCCTTCAGATTTACGCCGATTACAACAAGCGTCTTGGTGCTTATAAAATCACCTATGTTCTTCAGCGTGATTATGGCATAAACATCAGTGTCGGACGAGTGTACCGCCTGATGAGAACTCTTCAGCTACCACGCATGTCCACGGAAAAACCATTCCGTAATTATCGCCATAAAGATAATGGCGAATGTACCAATCATCTGCATCAAGAGTTCAACCAAAAATGTCCAAACACTGTATGGGTCAGCGATTTCACATACATTAAAGTTGCTGGTAAATGGTATTACCTCTGTATTATAATGGATTTATTTTCACGCAAAGTCATCGCCTGGAACATTTCTGCAAAACCTGATGTTGATTTAGTAATGACTGCGTTCAAAAAAGCTTATGATAAAAGGAACTGTCCTAAAGGGCTTATGTTCCATTCTGATCGAGGATCTCAATATACTGCTTTTGCATTCAGGCAGTTATTGGATTCTCTTTATGTCGTGCAATCATTCTCAAAGAAAGGTTATCCCTTCGATAATGCTTGCTGTGAATGTTTCTTCAAATACCTCAAAAAAGAAGAAACTAACCGGAGAACCTATCACTCTTTGCAAGAGTTACAGCTATCCATATTTGAATATATTGAAGGATTTTACAACTCAAGAAGGCCTCGCGGCTCTCTTGGAATGCTAACACCAAATGAAAAAGAAGAACTCTTCTGGAATCAGGCTTAATGCCTCGTTCCAGAAAGATTTTTCTAATAATCGTGTCCACTTACTTGACTACAGTTCATAAAAATCATATCATAGTTTCACATTATTAACAACTCCCAATATATCATTTACGCATATTTCGTACACTCAATAATAATTTTAATTAAATGTATCTATACCCCGTATACTCATAAAACAGCTTTGGACTTATATAGAAGTCATACTGAGTAGAGTCTTCCTTCTTATACGCTAATCCAATAGGTAATAACTTGTTTATCATAGCAAGTCGTATGAACTATGGGTCTTTCCCCATAATCTTAGCTGCTTCGGCTACTGGAATGTTCCTTCCATCAAATACTAAATCCTGTTCCATAATTTCAACCTCCTGAAAAATAATAAATTTAATTTTGATAGAATCCCAGCGACTTGGTTATCGCCTCATTTCTGACCATCCATTTCTTAGAAAACCCAATAAAATAGCCCTCCTGCTGACCAAAATCAATCAGAAAGAGGTCTTGACATACCCCATTGTATATTCAAAACAAAATTCATACCACTAACAACTATATAATTTCACACCGCATTTACCTTCTCCACTTCTTTAACAAAATCATAAAACTTGTTTCTTTTTAATCCTGTACGCTTCATGCCTTCTACAGCAGTAATGCTGCCAGCCTTCCATAAATCATAAACCTCTTTGAAATTATCAGGACATTTCAAAGCAGGGCGACCAAATTTCTGTCCCTTCGCTTTGGCTGAATCAATGCCAGCTCTCTGCCTAGCTTTTATCTCCAGACGCTCATGCTCGGCAAATGATCCTAACAACTTCAGTTTTTTTATCACAACAACACCAGACATTTTCTGAACAAAAGAAGTACACTGCAACGCAAAAGCAGTATATATCACAACAATATCAGTTCAGCCTTGCCCTAATTCACAACAAATAAGAGTACAACAGAACAACAGCAGTAATACTCAGAATACCCCCAGAAGAAAACATACCAAAAGAAAAGAGCCGACAACACCTGTCGACTCAGTTCTAATAAATATTCCGTTATAATTTGGTAGGATAGTTCTCAAGCTGATGAAAGATACCTACCACATTCACAACATCTTCCACAATGCTGAATATAAAAATATAATCCATCTGCGGAACACTCGCTTCACGATACCCCATTTTACCTAAATATGCATCTTGGCTATTAGGAAACTGAAATGGATTTTCCTCTAATCTGTCATATACATTATCTACACCATCAAGCAAATGTCTGGCTGCCTGCTCACTTTTAAGACGATGCAAGAGATATCCTACTAAGTTATCCAGCAATTCCTCGGCATGTTCTGTAATTCTTAATCTATAAGCCATACTTTGCCCTCGTTTCTCTAAGAGACGCTCTGGCATCTTTCACTTGACCTTTTTCTATCTGCTGTTCTGAAATTTCTATATCACGATACATAGCAAGCTTTTTCATGGTATTTTCATATATCTCCATACTCATGATTACCATATCTCCATATCCATGCTTTGTGATATAAATTGGTTCTTCAGCTTTGTGACACATATCTGATATTTCCGATGTATTCTTTAACTCCTTGATAGGAATAATCTGTGGCATACAATCAACCTCCTTTATAATGGTATTATTATACCATAATTATGCCATTTGCAAAAGAGGAAATAATAAGCAAAATTAACATAAGATGACAGTCACCAAAATGACCGCCAGCTTCATTTGTCTGTTTTATCTGTAAATAATATCGCAAGTCTCTAATATTCTACAGAATCATCCGTACCATACGTAAGACTTTCATCAGCATTCTGGTATCTACGGACACCCCATTTCATACCAAGAACACCATGATGGCATTGACTGTAGTGTAATTAGATAACGTGGCGTTATTGTGGCTGTACTGCCAAGTTCCTCCACGCTTAAAATATTCTTTTACCATTATTATCTCCTTTCTGAGCAAATAAAAAAGACTCCCATTTCTGAGAGTCCTTGGCACGTTGGTTACTGTTTGTCGGTTTGAACTTCGCAACTAACCGTCACTATATCATTATAAGTATTGAGGTTATAATCTAATCTATATTTTCCGTCTGAACTATTTATATAATAGCAAAATCCATCGTCAGTCGAACTATAGGTTATATCGGTAAAACCTGATGCTTTGCAAGCTTCTAAGTATTTATTACACATATCATCTGTGGTTTTTTTGATAAAGTAACATATATCCTCTTCGTCATCCCTTATGAGACTAATATCCGCCCCATCAAAATACTCGCTTACGCTTGGAATAACATCTTTGGGATTTTTAGTTTTCCCACATCCAACCAGCAATAAACACAACATCAATCCAACCAACAGTAATACTTTTTTCTTCATATGAGAATCCTCCTTTTTCTCCTTAAAATATAAACGAGTATATCATAAGAAGCTCTAAAAAGAAAGAGGCTCAACCGATTATGATTAAGCCTCTGCTGAATTTACTCCTCATCCTGCATGTCATATCCAGCCGCAAACCGATCAATATTCTGAATAACCTCGATTGACTGTAAATATGCTGCCCGTCCAGTCTTTCCATTCACTTCCCAATCATAAGGACGAATATCAAGGTTGACACTGAGAATATCAATGTCATCAAGGATACCGACAGATTCTTCGTCTAATTTATTGACTTTATCTCCGGTCTTCAGATATACATGTGGACCTCTGTTACTGAACTTCACCTTTACAGGAAGATGCATTCTTGGCATCTCTCCGTCCTCTGTAGCATCTTTGACCTTACCTTTTACCGAAATCCATAACAAACTGTATGATTTCTGTCGTTGCGTCTGGAATCTTGATTGAGTCTGTCTTTATATGCGCAACTGTAACCCCTCTTGCCTGTACCTCATTCTTCAAATCAATCATGAATAACTGAATCCACTTATACTGAAAGAGATGTGGAGTGGCTTCGAAAAGATTTAGAAAAATGCAATAAAAAGGGAACCAATCTTAAGTAGAAAGGTTCCCATATATTTGTTGTTTTGGTAGTCAAATGTAGTAGTCAAGTAATGGTCAAATAGGTGTCAAATGATGCACATTTTGTCACTTTTTATTACTTTTGACTACTTCTAAAAATCCAGCATTTAAGCCATTTTCTTAGAACTTACCAGCCTTTGCTGCTTCCTCTACGGAAACTGCAACTGCAACAGTAGCACCAACCATAGGGTTGTTACCCATACCGATCAGACCCATCATCTCTACGTGAGCTGGTACAGATGAAGAACCTGCGAACTGTGCATCACTGTGCATACGTCCCATAGTATCTGTCATACCATAAGAAGCAGGACCTGCTGCCATGTTATCTGGGTGAAGTGTACGACCTGTACCACCACCAGATGCTACGGAGAAGTACTTCTTACCCTGCTCGATACATTCCTTCTTGTATGTACCTGCTACCGGATGCTGGAAACGTGTTGGGTTTGTTGAGTTACCTGTGATAGATACACCAACATTCTCATGATGCATGATTGCAACACCTTCCTGAACATCATCAGCACCATAACACTTAACAGTTGCACGAAGACCTGTTGAGTATGGCTTCTCATATACTACGTTCAGCTTAGCTGCCTTATAATCGTACTTTGTCTCAACAAATGTAAATCCATTGATACGTGAGATAATCTGAGCTGCATCCTTACCAAGACCATTCAAGATAACACGAAGTGGCTTCTGACGTACCTTGTTAGCCTTCTCTGCGATACCGATTGCACCTTCAGCAGCTGCGAATGACTCATGTCCTGCAAGGAAACAGAAGCACTCTGTCTCTTCCTCAAGGAGCATCTTACCAAGGTTACCATGTCCAAGACCTACCTTACGGTGATCAGCAACAGAACCCGGGATACAGAAAGACTGAAGTCCTTCACCGATTGCTGCTGCAGCATCTGCTGCTCTTCTGCAACCCTTCTTAATTGCGATTGCTGCACCAACTGTGTAAGCCCAGCAAGCATTCTCAAAACAAATTGGCTGAATCTTCTTAACCTGATCGTAAACATCAAGTCCAGCGTCCTTTGTAATCTTCTCAGCTTCTTCGATAGAGCTGATACCATAGCTGTTCAATACAGCGTTAATCTGGTCAATTCTTCTTTCATATGATTCAAATAAAGCCATTGTCGTTTCTCCTTTCCTCTTATTCCTGTCTAGGATCGATAATCTTCACTGCATCTGCAACACGGCCATACTGACCCTTTGCCTTCTCCCATGCTGTGTTAGGATCATCACCCTTCTTAATGAAGTCTGTCATCTTTCCAAGAGAAACGAACTGGTATCCGATAACTTCGTTATCTGCATCAAGTGCGATACCTGTTACATAGCCCTCAGCCATCTCGAGGTAACGAACACCCTTCTCCTTTGTTGCGTACATTGTACCAACCTGAGAACGAAGACCCTTACCAAGATCCTCAAGGCCTGCTCCGACTGCAAGACCATCATCAGAGAAAGCACTCTGTGTACGACCATAAACAATCTGAAGGAACAGCTCTCTCATAGCTGTATTGATAGCATCACATACAAGGTCTGTGTTCAGAGCCTCAAGGATTGTCTTACCCTGCAGAACCTCTGCTGCCATAGCTGCAGAATGTGTCATACCGGAACAACCGATTGTCTCAACCAAAGCCTCTTCAATTACGCCATCCTTAACGTTCAGTGAAAGTTTACAAGCACCCTGCTGTGGTGCGCACCAGCCAACACCATGTGTAAAACCAGAGATATCTTCAATCTTCTTTGAGTGTACCCACTTTCCTTCTTCAGGAATAGGAGCTGGCTCATGCTTTGCGCCCTTGGCTACTGGGCACATGTTTTCAACTTCCTTCGTGTAAATCATTGTGGAACTCCTTTCAATATTAAAATTTTATAGAGAGATGTTTCTTACATACAAAACACCATCAACTACATTTTCTCACAAAGTCATAATTTCGTCTACACCTTTTTTGTCATTTTTTGTAGAATATGCAAACATGGCTAGTACCTGCATTTCTCATAACAAATCCGGATTATTCCTTTGTCTTTCCAAGCTTCTTATCTGCTTTCTTGTCTTCCTTTTTCTCTTCCTTTACAGGTGTATCCTCTTCCTCATCCTTTACGACTGCGGAACCTGCTTTTTCAATCTCTGCGATTGCGTTCTTGTGCATTGGGATACGGCAGTTCTTGTTGTTACCGAACTCTACGATAACTGTTGTATCATCTACGATATCAAGGATTGTACCATAGAAACCACCTGTGGTCATGATGTTGTCACCCGGTTCCATTGCCTTGTGCAGATCTTCCATCTGCTTCTTCTGCTTCTTCTGTGGACGGATGATCAATAACCACATGAATCCGACTAAGATTACAATGTAGATAACCCAGAACAATCCACTTGGCTGTTTTGCTGTTGTTGCTGTTGATTCCAGTAATGTTAATAACATGTCTTAAAACTCCTTTTATTTATTCTTGATTTTGAAAGCCTTCTAATTTCTGTCGTTTATATTCACTATAACGATGTTCCTCGATTGCCTCCCGAATCTCACTCATCATATTATTATAAAAATATAAATTATGCAAGACACAAAATCTCATTCCAAGCATTTCCTTTGCTTTGAGCAGATGGCGGATATAGGCTCTCGAATACTTCCTGCACGCCGGGCATCCACAACCTTCCTCGATTGGAAGCTCATCCAGTTCATATTTTGCATTGAACAGATTCAGCTTACCATGGTTTGTATAGACATGACCATGTCTGCCATTCCGGGATGGATATACACAATCAAAGAAATCAACTCCGCGTTCTACAGCTTCCAATATATTCGCCGGTGTACCAACCCCCATCAGATAAGTTGGTTTGTTCTCCGGCAGATACGGAATGACTGACTCGATAATCCGATACATCTCCGCATGTGTCTCTCCAACTGCCAGCCCGCCGATTGCATAACCATCTAAATCCATGTCTGCAATCCGCTTCGCATGCTCGATACGGATATCATCTATAACACCACCCTGATTGATGCCGAACAACATCTGCTGCTTGTTAATCGTATCTTCGAGACTGTTCAGTCTCTGCATCTCCCGCTTGCACCGCTCTAACCAGCGTGTTGTACGGTCTACCGACGGCTGGATGTAGGAACGGTCTGCCTTTGCCGGTGCACATTCATCAAATGCCATTGCAATCGTAGATGCAAGATTCGATTGAATCTGCATGCTCTCTTCCGGTCCCATGAATATGAGACGTCCATCCACGTGCGAATGGAAGGTTACACCTTCCTCTTTGATCTTTCTGAGTCCAGCAAGAGAAAACACCTGAAATCCGCCGGAATCGGTCAGAATTGGCTTGTCCCATACCATAAACTTATGCAAACCGCCGAGTTTCTTTACAACCTCGTCGCCTGGTCTCACATGCAAATGATAGGTGTTTGACAGTTCCACCTGCGTTCCGATCGTCTGCAGATCCTCCGTCGATACCGCACCCTTGATGGCGGCGGCTGTACCGACATTCATAAAGACCGGTGTCTGGATCACGCCATGCGGTGTCGTAAATTCGCCACGCTTGGCACTTCCATCTTTGGTAATCAATTTGTAACTCATATTGTTGCTCCTTTATTTTAAATCACTTGATATCTTAACTTGTTTTTTTGTCTTATGCCCGATATAATAATTCTGTCACACCAGGCATGATTTCATTCTCTGTGACATATTCTATACTACCAAGGCAGGTGATACTATGTTTCGTATCTGGGGAAAAATAATGAAAGATAACCGTCTCGTCAAAGACCATACCGTCTGCATTGAGGACTACACCATGACGCGTACAAAAAAGGTGTATGCCGCCCTTGACGAGCTATGCTACACCTTTGATCTAGCGAAGCCTATCTGGTTGAAATCCAACCAGCAGGATTTTATCCGCCATGCAAGAACCCGGTTCACGCAGGATAATTTCATTGAATCCATTGATTTTGATTATCTTGACTTTCAGGTCATCGAGGAGGACTACTGATTATTCCTGATCAGAGTCCTCTTCGTCTGTCTCCGCATCATATGCTGTATCATCTTCTGGTTCGTAATCATCGCTTATTTCTTCATCTTCTGATTCTTCATCCCGACTTTCTTCTATTTCACTGTTTTCTCCACTGTCTTCTGCATCTTCCCAGGATTCATATGCTTCATCTATCCCAGCCTGTGAATCACCGAAATCTTCGCTAGTTTCCTCCGACACACCTTCGGTCGAATCTGTCTCCACCGGTTCTGTCTCTTCCGTTGGATCAGTCTCCTCTGATTCTGCCTCTTCTTCGGATGCAATCGCCAAATTCTCTGCCACCTGTCCGTCATCTTCTGAGAAGTAATCGGAATAATCAGTTGTATCAGCATTTGCAGCCTGTACCGTTGTTTCCTCTAAAATCTGGTTGATCTCGTCCAAATCGGCTGCGCGCAGACTTCCGATGATCTTTGCAATCTCATTTAACTCATCAATGACACCATTTAATTCATTTAAGTTTGTCTCGCACAGATCTGCGGAGGACTGTGCATTTGCTGCGATTTCTTCACTGGCAGCCTGCTGATTTGCCAGACCGTCAATGATGGAATTGTTCGATGCATCCAGATTTCCAGACAGCTTATCAAGTTGCTTCATATCGCCGGATAATTCTTCCACTGCCCCAGCAATTGTCTGGAAGCTTCCATCTGCCGCCTCGATATATTTCGCCTGTTCTGATACGGCATCAACGCTTCGGCGAACCAGATCCGATGTATGATTGGCAAGATCCGTCACACCCTTCAACAACTGTGTAATACTGTCAATCGAACTTCTTGTATCATCCGCTAATTTACGAATTTCATCTGCAACCACGGCAAATCCACGTCCCTGCTCTCCTGCACGTGCGGCCTCAATACTTGCATTTAACGCAAGAAGGTTTGTCTGGCTGGAGATCTGATAGATGATTTGCGTGATTTCCTCTGCGGACTGAATCTTCTCGCAGAGTTCCTCGGATACGCGTGTTACATCCTCATTTGCAACATTGATATCGTCGGACTTATCTTTCAGACTTTCAATAATATCCAAACCAGACTTTACAGATTCGATTGCCCGCTGTGTCGACTGTACGGTGTTATCTTTGACATCGATCAGGTTATCAATGATATCCTGAATCTGCTGTGTCATCGTTGTTGACACTTCCATATTTTCTGCGGTATCTGTAACGCCGGTTGAAATAGCATCAACAGATTTCGTGACCTCCGCTGTTGCTGCCTGGAAATTATCCAGCTTTGACTGGAGCTGCTCAATATGTGCATTTCCGTTATCTACGACCTTTACCATGTTCTCTGTGATTTCTTCCTGATATGCAACATGGTACTCGATTTCCTGACGATCCGTCTCCTGCTCGCGCAGTGTAATATTACAAGCCATCAGAATACCGAATGTGAAAATAGCTGCCAAAAGCAAAATCTCTACCCATGTAACCGATGGGGCAAATCCATGCTTTGCAATCTGAATAATCGTCTCAACCAGAATGCCGAGTGTTGATGCGCCACAGGTCACGCGGATATGAAATGTATCCATATAGATAATGCACATACCCATCGCGATAAAGATTGGAAGTGCATCCATCACGGAGCCGGATACAAACACGGACACAAGCACCAATACCGAAAATGCTGTGACCGATGTAAATTTCATCAGCTCGCTGCGGTCATTGATCAGCTGGAACACAACATTTCCAACTGCAAACAATGCAAATAATACAAGCAGCGGTACGAATCCCTTCTGTGTCTTATGATTGATAATCAATACTGCGATTTTCGCGATTGCAAACGCAACCATCACCTTCATCGCCAGATCATTTTTCTTTGCTAATCTCGTTCCATTCATAATGTATGTACCCCATGTCTTTCGTTCTAACAAGTTTCCGTTGCGCATAAATATACGCCATGTCATATATGTTTAAAATTATAGCAAATTTGTAATATAAAGTCCATAGACAAAATCCACTTATCCGCGCTTTCTACTTGTATATTCTACCTAAAAATGCTATCTTAATTCAAAGAACCAAAGACTTGAACGAATGCAAAAATCGCAATCGAAAACCAATCAAAGGAGTTATTATGTTTCAGATTGAACATATCTCAAAATCATACGGAAAAAAGCAGGTGCTGAACGATGTGTCTTTTCCCGTCCCGGAAGGCTGTGCCATCGGGATTTTAGGCGTCAACGGCTCCGGGAAATCCACGTTGCTTTCCTGCATTGCAAAAAAATATGCCGGAACACCAGATGTAAGAATCGGCTATGTCCCACAGGAAAATCCGCTCTATGATGAGCTAAAGCCTGTGGATAATCTGCGTATGTGGACGAACAAGCGCAAATCCGAAATCCTGCAGGCATTGCAGACACCACCGCTCGCCCAGCTTGGAATCCAGACATTTCTGGATACTCCGGTCAAAAATATGTCAGGTGGTATGAAAAAGCGGCTCAGTCTCGCGTGTGCCCTGCTCGATGCACCACAGATTCTGCTGATGGATGAGCCATTTGCAGCACTGGATCTGCCGGCCAAACAGGATGCCATGCAGTTTATGCGTTATTATTTAAGTCTTGGAAATTCCATTGTGATCGCCTCCCATGAGGAAGCCGTTTTTCAGTTCTGCCACACAGTCTATCTTCTGAAAAATGGCACACTCTTCGATGCGTCGCATCTGCCAGAGGGCACTAATTATATTGATCTGCTAAGAAATTAAATTTAAGAGGAACTTATGTCTCACATCCATATGTTTTTCAATTTCATCCGCGCCAACTGCAAACGGCTGTTACACTATCTGCCATCGATGTTTGTCTCATTGTTGCTGTTGCTTCTCCTGACTGGAACCGCAGGATTTTATCTGTCCAGACATCTATATAAGGAAAATGTATTTTCTGCGATTTCCATCGGATACTATCTGCCACAGGACGACAACCTGGACCTAAACCAGCTTGGCATTGGTATGTTACAGGATTTAGAAGGAATGGAGGAAACCGTCCAGCTCGTACAGGTAAACAGCGTCGAGGAAGGCTATAACATGCTTGCTTCGCATGAAATCCTGTATCTGATCATCGTCCCGGAGCAGTTTTTCTCTGGAATTATGGACAGTACAAATGTACCGCTTGATATCGTTGTTTACGACAACAGCTCCATATCCTCTTATATCATCAACGAATTGTTCATGTCCTACGCCGGACTGCTCGGAACTGCTCAGGCTGGTATTTACAGCGGCCTTGACACGACACGTGCCCACGAATTTACACCGGAACAGATACGTGAGCTTTCCAACCGTGTGAACTTCGTATACCTAGACCGTGTCATGAACAAGACAAATTATATGAAGACGATACAGGCAGAGGATGCAGGAAGTGTGACATTCACACAGCACTATGCCGCATTTGCGATTATATTAAGTCTCTGTTTTCTTGCATTCCTGCTGATTCCATATTTACAGGGAACCGGAAATGGCATCTGCGAATGCATGAAGCTGTATCACCTAAACCGCGGACATATACTGGCAGCAAACACGCTCCACACGTTTCTTGCTCTGTATATCCTGTTCCTGCCGTGCTATATCGGAATCTCCATCTGGATGGGGCACGCAAACCTGAACGGACTTCTGACGATCATCCCTGCACTGCTTTTGATTGCACTGCTGATCGCCGGAATCGCAACCTTTTCCAGAAGTACCTTTTCCGCAAATATCTGTCTGTTATTTGTTGTGCTGGTGCTTGCCTACTGCGGTGGCGGACTTCTACCGGATGTTCTGCTGCCAAAGGTGATACAGCAGATCCGTCCGTATCTGCCGGGAACGTATGTAATGCAGATTTTCTGCCACGCACTTTATTAAACATTTGGGAGTTTTGTTATGAACCGACTGATTGTCGCATGGAAACGAATTTTACATCGAAAGCTATATTGGTGCATGCTGGGCGTCCTGCTCATCTTAACTGGAATCTATGCATTGCTTCCAGCGAAAAGCCAGTCCACAGAAATCCGTGTTGCCGTATATCTGGAAGATACCAGTGCGTATACGACACAGTTCAAAGAGGAATTAGATGCCAGTGCCTCGCTCTATCAGTTTTATTATGTAGATGCGTCCACAGATGTAATCCGGGATGTACAGGCGGGTGATGCAGAATGCGGTTTTGTCCTGCCAGATGGATTTTTCTCCGGCTACATTGCAGGCTCCGGGGAACCAAAGGTTTCCTTGTATGAGACAAGTGCAAGTACACTTTCCTCTGCCATCTGCGAGACATTCTTCCATTATATCTTCAAGGTTGCATCCCCACAGATTCTGGTTGACACGATCGACGATGCAGCGTTATCCGAAGAGTTAAAAAGCCGCATGCAAGCATATATGAACAGTGACACAATCTTCCGTATGTCCTCTGTCACAGACGGTGCCTACGATTATAAGGAAAATACCTATCGTATCCAGCTTCCAATCTACGAATGCACCTGTCTGCTCGTCCTGTTTGCTTCTCTGTTCAGCCTGATGTTGTTCTTACAGGATCAGGAACGTGGCATCTACATCGCACTTTCTGGCAAACGCAGATATGGTATTTTATGCACGGGACTTCTGGCTGGCATCCTTCCAATCTACGGAATCGGCATGCTATGCAACGGCATCACCTACGGAACTGCAACTCTGTTACAGGTAACACTTGTCAGTCTGCTTGCCTATCTTCTGTCGCTTGTACTTTCGGTGTTTATCAAAAAAAGCCGGACACTTGCCAAGTGGATCCCGGTGCTTTTACTGATTACCATCGTATATTTCTTCGTGAATTATATTCTATGATTTCATATTTTTTAATTATTGGAACATACATTTAATATGATACAAAAACAGGACGAGATCATCCAAAGATCTCGTCCTGTTCTTCGATCTGCGCTCTTGCATTCGTCGCATCGGTTATCTCTTTTAAGATTGCTTTCGCATCGCCAACCGGAATATGTACCGTAAAGACCACATCCTCTGCGAATTCCGTGTTGATGATCGCAACCTGTCTCGTATTCAGGATATATTGTATTTTCCCCATATCCGTATAATTCGTCCGGATCAAAACAGGAAGCAACTGTTGCATTAACTTCGTCGTACACGCTTCTAGGGCTTCCTTTGTTGCCTGCGTATATGCACGGACAAGTCCGCCCGTACCAAGCAGTGTACCGCCAAAATACCGTGTCACAACCACACAGATATCATGGATTCCAGAATTCTGAATCAACTCCAGCATCGGCTTTCCTGCAGTGCCCTGTGGTTCTCCATCATCCGAGAACCGGAGCAGCGGCATCTCAGCGCCCACGGAAAATGCAAAGCAGTTATGCCGTGCATCGTAATGCTTCTTCTTAATCTTCTCGATAAATGCATACGCCTCTTCTTCTGTCTCAACCGGGGCAATCTGCGCAATAAAACGGGATTTCTTCTCAACAATCTCGCCCTCTGCACCTTCGATCAGTTTGATATAATCCATAACGTCCCTTTCAGTTCCGTCTACTTTGTATCCAGAAGCTTCTTCAACTCACTCATAAACGTATCCGCATCCTTGAACTGACGGTAGACGGATGCGAAACGCACATATGCAACCTGATCCAGATCACGAATCTGATCCATTACAATCTCACCAATCTTCTCGCTTTCGATTTCACGCACGCCGAGATTGAAAATCTTGTTCTCGATCTCATCCACACATGCCTCGATCTGATCCACAGATACCGGACGTTTGTGACAGGAACGTACCACTCCTGACTCAATCTTGGAACGGTCATATGTCTCACGATTCTTATCCTTCTTGATTACAATCAGAGGAATCGTCTCTACCTTCTCATACGTAGTAAAACGCTTTCCACACTCATCACACTGTCTTCTTCTACGGATTGCCTCGTTGTCATCTGCTGGTCTTGAGTCAATCACACGCGTATTATCATCTCCGCAAAATGGGCACTTCATATGTTTATTCCTTTCCTCCCTGAATTTTCCGTATATCGCAGGCATCAATATCGACCAGAACAATGTCCGGTCCGATACGCACAATGTTGCAATACCGGATGTAATATTCCGTTCCCGAACCAAAGCAGGAAAATAATTTGCCCGGTCCCGGTACGATGATTGCAAGTATCTTCCCTGTCTCACAATCAAACTCGACATCGGCAACATAGCCGAGCCGCCTGCAATCTTTGCAGTTTATAACTTCTTTTTCTTTTAATTCTAAAAAGCGCATCGCATACCTTCGCTTTTTATAATTAGTATATGCGAAAGCTTATCGCTTGTCACCTTCAAAAATAAGTACCATCGTTCCCGGTCCAACGTGTGCTCCGACGATTGGTCCGACCTCGCTCATGATGATCTTATTTGGATGATACTTCTCCTCTACCTTTGCCCGGACATACTCCGCATCCTCCGGACAATCCGCGTGACAGATCAGTACTACATCCTGCTTGTCTGCATAGCTTCCTGTACAGATATCCATCTCTGCAAGCAGCTGGTTTAACGCTTTCTTACGTCCACGCACTTTACTCTCAGCTGCAAGTCTTCCCTCTGTATCCACATGCAGAACCGGCTTCAACTGGATCATGCCACCGATAACGGCTGCCGTCTTGGAGATACGTCCACCTCTCTGCAAATAGGTCAGATCATCCACCGTGAATTTGTGCACGATACGATGCTTCAGCTCTTCGAGTGCCTGCATGTTCTCTTTGACGGACATGCCTTTTTTCTTGTTCTCAATCGCATGATAGATCAGCAGTCCATGTCCACCACTCGCGCAGATAGAATCAAACACACAGATTTCCGCATCCGGATATTTCTCCTGCATCTCTTCCTTACATACAAACGCGTTGTTGATCGTACTGCTGATACCGGAGGAAAGACAGGTAAATAATACGTCTTTTCCTGCGGACAGTGCCTTCTCAAACTCCTCTTCAATATCGTTGATGTTCGGCGCTGCTGTCTTTGTTCCCTGTCCCGCACGCATACGGTCATAGAACTCTTTCTTTGTCAATGTCTTTTCTCTTCCATCGAATACTTCATCCCCGATCTCAAAGCTGATCGGGATGATCACAACGCCCTGTTCCTCGGCATAGCCGACAGGCAGGTCATTCGATGAATCTGTGATAATAACGTAATCTCTTTCCATATTCTCTCCCATTGTATTCACGCTGTGGTATACAAGTTGTACATAATTACGAATTCCACACAGACGCGCTCCCGCTCGGTTCATCACGCAGTGGTACTAAATTCACGGCAAACAAGTTTGCCATTCATTAAGTACCAGCGTGCTTCAACGGTCTGTGTTAGAATTGTAATTATGTACAACTTGATACACTCTATCGCTTTAATATATTAATACCATATGTTCTATCGTATAATCTTCACCGGGCATTTTTCCTTGCAGGTGCCGCAGCCGGTACATTTTGCATAGTCAACGACTGCAAGGTGATCCTTCACTGTGATTGCGCCCTGTGGACAGTTTCTCTGACACAGACCACATCCGATACAGCCTGCGCTGCAGACCGCCTTCACATCCTTACCGAATTCCTTCGAGTTACACTCGACGATAGCACCGGCATCTTCCGGTACCATCTCGATGATATGTCTCGGACAGGCAAGTACACACTGTCCACAGGACTTACATTTGTCCTTGTCCACGACTGCCACGCCATCTACGATGGAAATTGCATCAAACTGGCAGGCACGCTTACATGAACCATACCCAAGACATCCGAAGCTGCAGCCCTTTGGTCCGCCGCCCGGTGCATTTGCTGCGATCTGGCAATCCTCCGGTCCGACATAATCATACACATCCTTTGCCTTCTCACAGGTTCCGGCACATTTCACATGTGCGACATGTCTGACACTGTCGATCTCCCCACCGACAATCTCTACGATTTTCTTCGCTACGGCTTCGCCGCCGACCGGACAGGCATCCGGCTTCGCTTCGCCTTTTGCGATTGCTGCCGCAAGACCATCACACCCCGGATATCCACAACCTCCACAGTTATTACCCGGCAATGCCTCACGTACTTTGATTTCTTTTTCGTCTACTTTTACTTTAAACTTCTCGCTCGCTACACCCAAGAGGATTCCGGCTAAAATTCCGACAATTCCAATGACTGCAGCCGCGTACAAAATCGATGCTCCCATTTCTTCGCCTCCTCTAAATCAATCCGTTCAATCCAAGGAAAGCGATTGCCATAAGACCGGCTGTAATCAGCACGATCGGCGCTCCTTTGAAGCTTTCCGGTATATCGTTTTTATCAATTTTCTCCCGGATACCTGCCATTACGATGATCGCAATCGCAAATCCGACTGCGGAGAACATACCGTTGATGATAGACTCTCCGATGTTTAAATCATCCTGCACATTTTTGAGTGCGATACCAAGCACTGCACAGTTTGTTGTGATCAGTGGCAGGTACACGCCCAGCGCTTCATACAGCGATGGAATCGTCTTCTTTAAGAACATCTCCACAAACTGTACCAGTGCCGCAATTACTAAGATAAACACAATCGTGTTCAGATAAGAAAGCTTAAGTGGCACAAGCACGAAATGATAAATCACACTTGTCACCGCCGAAGCAATCGTCATAACGAAGATAACCGCACCGCCCATACCGGCTGCTGTGCTTACTTTCTTTGATACTCCTAAAAATGGACAGATACCCATGAACTGGCTCAGGATTACATTGTTCACAAGAGCAGCGGATATCGCTAATAAAATAATGTTCATATCCTACTCCTCCTTTCCCTTGCCTGCACACATCGCATTTGCACAGCTTGCGCAATCTGCCAGTCTGCATGTCTCTGCCTTCACGCCTGTCTTCTTTGCCTTCTTGATATGACGACGGTTGATAAAGGCAATGATAAATGCCAGTACAAGAAATGCGCCCGGTGCCGATACAAAAATACTTGCCGGCTGGAACAGTCCCTGATCGGATAAGATCTGGAAGACCTTCTCACTTGCATGACTCTCAGCGAAATTCTCAACAGCCTTTACAAATCCAAACCCAAAGATGCTGCCGGAACCAAGAATCTCACGGATGATTCCGATTGTCGTAAGTCCGACTGTAAATCCAAGTCCCATACCAATACCATCAAAAATCGATGGGATTACCGGATTCTTTGATGCGTAGCTCTCTGCTCTACCTAAAATAATACAGTTTACAACGATCAGTGGAATGAAGATTCCCAGACTGTCATTCAGGCTTGGAATATATGCCTGCAATAAAAACTGTACGATTGTTACGAACGAAGCAATGATAACGATGTATGCCGGAATACGCACCTTGTCCGGGATCAGTTTCCGGAGCAGGGAGATCATGAAGTTACTCATCGTCAGGATTACCATCGTTGTAAGTCCCATGCCAAGTCCGTTAATTGCTGAAGATGTAACCGCAAGTGTCGGGCACATTCCGAGCATCTGGACAAAGGTCGGATTCTCGGTAATAATACCATTCTTTAAACGTTCTGCTATCTTTCCCATATTACTGTGCACCTCCTGTTGTCAGGAATCGAATTGTACGAAGTGCCGCATTGACTGCATTTGTCACTGCAGATGTGGTAATCGTCGCACCGGACAATGCATCGATTTCACTGTCCTTTGTCGAGCCAGTCCTTGTATACTCAAACTTATTTACCTGCTTACCTATAAACTGTGCCTTGAATTCATCCGTATCCGCTTCCATGCCAAGACCCGCTGTCTCGTTCAATGTCAGGAAGGAAATACCTGTGATCTGATACTCTGTATTGATTCCGATTGCCATCTGGATATCTCCGCCATACCCTGCCGTACTTGTAATGAGAATTACATAACCAACCAGTTCATTCTTCTCATCATCACCGCCGACGCAGATATCGTCGATATGAACATCCTCAAATCCATACGATTCAAGGAGTGGATTAATCTGCTTTATAACATCACCATCTTCTTCCACACTGATAATACGTGTTGCTTCCGGAAGAACCTCCGCATAGGCATCGTTCTTTGCCTGTTCCTGCGCCTTCTCGATCGGATCCTTCGTCACACTGTAGACACCGCCAAGTGCTGCTCCCATCACAACTGTAATCACACAGATTGCAACGATTGCAACCACGATACCCTTGACATCCATCTTGTCTTTCTTCTTTGGTTCCTTGTCATCACCGTCCGAAGTATCCTCTTTCTTCGCAGCTTTCTTTGCTTCCATCTTCGCTTCCTTCGCAGCAAGCTTCGCCTGTTTCTTATCCTTGATCTCAGCGCCCTCACCAAATGCCTTCGGTACGGTTGCACGCTCGATCAGAGGGACTAACAGGTTCATAATGATGATTGAATATGATACACCCTCGGTACTGCTGCCGAAGATACGGAGTACAAATGTCAAAAGACCAAGTCCAATTGCGTAAATTACCTTTCCCGAGGAAGTAATCGGACTCGTCACATAATCCGTTGCCATGAACCATGCACCAAGCATCAGTCCGCCACCACACAGATGTGCAGCTACATAAACAGGAACATTGTAATCCTGTGTCACAGCATAGATTGCAACTGCGATTGTAAATGTTCCGATATAGATCAATGGAATCTTCGGGCTGATCACCTTCTTGCAAAGCAGATAGACCGCACCGATCAGCAGAGCAACCACGGATGTCTCACCAATCGTTCCTGCAGTATATCCAAGGAACATACTTCTTAAGTTCACCATGCCGGTAAGCTTCAATGTTGCAAGTGGTGTTGCAGTTGCCACACCATCGTATACAAAATTCGTCATATAACGGGAGAACGACAACAGCAGGAAGCATCTCGCTCCAAGTGCCGGGTTCATAAAATTCTGTCCCAGTCCGCCAAAAAGCTGTTTAACAATGATGATTGCAAATGCGGAACCGGCAACCGCCATCCAGATTGGAAGGTTTGGTGGCAGGTTCAGCGCAAGCAGCAATCCGGTTACCACGGCGGAGAAATCTCCAACAGTTACCTTCTTGCCCATACACTTCTGATACAGTGCCTCAAATCCAACACAGCTTCCGATACAGACTGCAACCAGCAATGCCGCATACCAGCCAAATATGTACAGACCGAATGCCGTTGCCGGGACTAGCGCAATCACAACATCAAACATAATATCTGATGTCGTTGCCTTACTTCTCACATGCGGGGAAGCAGAGACCTTTAATTTCAAATTTTCCTGTTCCACTTTCTCGCACCTCCTATTTCTTGCGATTAGCCAAGATGGCTTTTCTTGTGCCTGCAATCGTCTGTGTCAGATGACGCTTCGCCGGACATACATACGAACAACAGCCACACTCACAGCATTCCATACCATTTAACTTCTGGAACTCCTCCAGATCTCCCTGTTCTGCCAGTGTCGCAAGCTTGTTCGGCATCACTCTGCCCGGACAAACCTCCACACATCTGCCACAGCGGATGCAATTACTCGGCTCATACTCTGAGACCTCATCCTTCGTCATACAGAGAATTGCCGATGAGGACTTTGTAACCGGAATATTCAGATCGTAGATGGCTTTTCCCATCATTGGTCCACCGGCAATGATCTTCTCCGGATCCTGCAGGAATCCACCGGCTGCCTCAATCAGCTCTGCAAAGCTTGTACCTGTCCGTACAAGATAGTTGCATGGTTCTGTGATTGCATCGCCGGTCACAGTCACCAGTCTCTGAATCAATGGTTTGCCCTGCCGTACAGCTTCACAGATGGAATACACCGTGTCTACATTATGTACGATACAGCCGGCATCTGCCGGAAGCATTTTCGAGTTGATATATCGTCCGGTATTCGCATAGATGAGCTGGCGCTCTGCACCCTCTGGATATTTCGTCTTCATGGAATTGACCTTGATGTCCGGATCATTCCCAAGCACTTCCTTCAGTTTCTGGATTGCCTTTGGCTTGTTATCCTCGACCGCGATGATTCCCTTTGCCTTCGGGAAGATTGCAAGTGCGAGACGCAAGCCCTCGATCACCTTGTCCGTCTCATCGAGCAGACGACGGTAATCCGATGTCAGATATGGCTCACACTCAGATGCATTCACGATAATATACTCGATCTCATCTGCATTCTTCGGTGAGAGCTTAACATTCGTCGGGAATCCGGCGCCACCCATGCCGACAACACCTGCGTTCTTGATTGCTTCCAAAATCTCTTCCTTTGTAAGCTCCGCAAGCGGTTTGTCATTTTTCACATATTCAATTTCTTCAAACTGATTGTCATTTTCGATCACGATCGAATTGACCTTAGAACCGGATGCAGTCAGTCTAGGTTCCACGGCCTTGACTGTTCCGGATACAGAAGAATGAATGTTGGCAGAAACAAATCCACCGGTTTCTGCAATCAGCTGCCCCACCAAAACACGGTCACCTTTTTTGACAACCGCCTTCGCAGGTGCGCCGATATGCTGACTCAGTGGATATACCATATCTCCCTTAGGGACATATTCAATTACATCCTTATCCATCGTAAGTTCTTTCCCTTCGTATGGATGGATGCCTCCTTTAAAAGTTAGTTTCATCGTACTGACCCCACTCTAAAAAATATTTACCACTATTTTAATACAAGTAGGGATTTTTATCAACAAATGTGTCCGTAATTTCACAACTTTTATGCCTGAATCCGTATATTTTTCAGCAGAAACGATGCCAGTAGTCCGATTGCCACGCCTGCAGCTGTTCCTGTGATCAGAAGAACAAGCATATAATAAAAGATACGGATATTCTCCATCACGCAGACTGCGACCAGTATCTGCCCCAGATTGTGGAATACTGCGCCTGCAACGCTGATTCCAACCAGTCCGAATACCCGGCATTTTTTGAGCAGTGTCATGATCAGGATACTGCATGCCGCACCTGCCAGACTGTACAGTAACACTGCCATATTTCCAAACAAAATGTTCGACAGGATGATACGACCGACCGAGATCACAATCGTCGATTTCAGATCCAATCTCTGCAAGGCGATGATCGTAACAAGATTCGCCAGTCCAAGCTTCACTCCCGGCACTGCCATGTGGATCGGTACAAGACTTTCCAGATACGATAAGATCATAGCAAGTGCGATCAGGACTCCGCAGAGCGCAATCTTATGATTATTATTTAATTGTGATTGGTTATTTTTTTGTCCGTGTGCGTCCTTCACTGTGCTCTGTCTCTTTTCGTCTTCCATGTCTAGTCTATGTCCATCTACTCTTTAATCTCCACTACAAGTTTGTGTGGCAGACAGATAATCGTCTCCCCAGTCTGGCTGATTGCCTGGTGTTTCTCACAGATTTTGTCCGGGCAGTCTGCATTCTGTACAGTCACACTGCCATCCTGCACAACGACCGTATTGACGCCTGCCTCCTGTATTACCTCATAGCTTGCGTCTTTGTCTAACTGCAGTGTCTTCACCGAGGTTCCATCGATCATAATATCCACATATGCCCCCGGCTTTTGCAGCTTCTTCCACACAAAAAGTCCTGCGATCGCCAGAATCATAATTCCGACGATCAGCAGGATATCTGCACGGGATATCATTTTATGCTCCTGTTTTGGTTCCATCATTGATTACCTCTGGCTCTGTTTTGGTTGTTACTGCTTCCCACAATATTTTGCCAATGTTTCCATAATCTGATTCATCTGCAATGGCTTTGACAGATGTGCATCCATCCCTGCCTCCAGACACCGCTTGACATCCTCATCAAACGCGTTCGCCGTCATGGCAATAATCGGAATCTGTACTTTCTTACGATCCGCGCACGCCCGGATCTGTCTCGTTGCTTCAAGGCCATCCATCACCGGCATCTGAATATCCATCAATATAAAATCATATGCTGGAGACTTCTCATCCAACAGCTTTTCCACACAGCGCGCTCCATTTTCGCCCCAGTCGATTTCCATGCTTATTACATTCACCAAAATCTGCTGCAGCTTCGTTTCATCACAGACGACATATGGATTTGTGATCTCACACACGACCTGAAACGCAATCTTTTTTTGTTCCATGCTGTATTCCAGCATATGGCTTAATTTCTCAATCAGCTCCGGTAGACAGACACCGTTTTCCCGCAATTCTGCTTTTCCATTTTCCAATTTGGATAAATCCAGTACATCATTGATAATCTTCATCAGGATATCCCCCGATGCATGGATCTTCGCAACCGCATTTTTGACCGTCTCCACATCCTCTGGATTTTTCTCTCTGCTTCTGCGCCTCTTCATTTCGCCGCTTGTCGACAATAAACAGATACGCGAGTACTGTTCCAGGCACCAGACAATACGGTTGGATCGGTGACAGATCATACACCGGAATCACATATGCATTCAGCACGATTCCGATCAAAGGAATCGCAGAAAATATCGTTGATTGTACAAGGAAATTGGTCTTTTCTTTCTTGTTCGTACATAACCAGTAAATCGTGCACAGAAACACAATTACATAATAGAATAAATTTAAATAGGAAACACGCCAAACCACGAGCCACGGATATATTGTCCGGTATTATCGATCCGCACAGGAACCCAGTTTGCATAGGCGCGAACACCATCACAAGCAACCCAAGAAACGGCAGAATCTCCAGCCGGTTCCAGATTGAACCGTGTACATTGCCGATATAATGCTTCATAAACCGATGCCACATATACGGCATGGTAATATAAACAATATAAAAAAGAAATACAATCAGACGGTAAAGCGGCGATGGTACTGTCGTCCGAAGCATGCACACAACAAACTTATCAAATAAACGTCTATCATACCATCTCTACCTTCTAAACCTGTATCACTTGTCACTATTCCAAAAGTTGCCCTTTATCATACATCATATAGGGTTATTTGACAAACGTCTGGCTTAACTTCTTCATATGATGCAGGTAAACGATAAAGATTGCACCACCCGTAAAAATCCACGACGCAATATAAACATTCATCAGCATATCGAAGGTTGGGAACCATTTGAATATCGTAACCATCCAGATCATACGGAACACAACCGTCCCTAAAATCGTGATAACCGATGGCTCAACTGATTTTCCCATGCCTCGCAGTGCCGCACTTCCGACCTCATAAGTTGCCGTCACACCCTCCAACGCACATACACGGTGCATACGAATCAAACCGTATACGGCAACCGCCTGACTGGTCGTATAAATGCTGACAAAAAAGTTATCCCAGATCATGAAAATGATACTCAAAACCTCTGTAAATCCGATGCCAAATGCCATACAGAGCCAAAAAATCTTCTTGCATCGTTTCAGGCTTCCGGCGCCAAAGTTCTGGCTTGTAAAAGTCACTGCCGCCTGTGCAAATGCACTCGCAATATCATAGGTAAAATACTCAAAATTCAGTGCAAGCGACGAACCCGCAATTGCATCCTCTCCGAAGGAATTGATTCCGCTCTGGATAAATACATTCGAGATGGAGAAGATTGCACCCTGAATACCTGCGGGAATTCCGATTGACAATACCTTGGCAAGTCCTGCCTTCTCCATATGAAGTTTCTCAAACCGGAACTGAAATTCATCGTCTCTCCGGTACAAGTGTATCAATACAAGTGCGGTACTTAAGATATTCGATATCACGGTTGCGATTGCTACACCTGCAACACCTAAATGGAAGCAGATTACAAGCACCAGATTCAGAATCACATTTACCACACCGGAGGCAATCAGGTAATACATCGGCCGTCTGGTATCACCATAACTACGAAGTACTGCTGAACCAAAGTTACAGACAACCATAAATGGAATGCCGACGAAATAAATGCGGATATAGAGCAGTGCCTGCTCCATCACACTCTCCGGTGTACTCGACACCTCTAAGATGAAACGCGCGGAAAGCATACCGATTCCCATCAGAAGCACACCGAGCAAAGCCCCAAACATCAAAATCGTATGCATCATGGAATTAATCTTCTCGCGATCTTTCTGTCCGATCAGATTCGCCAGCACGGCGTTTGGTCCTATCGAAAGTCCGACGATCAGGTTCACGAAGATACCGACTAACGCCACGCAGCTTCCAACCGCAGCGAGCGCATTATCCCCGGCAAACCGTCCAACAACGGCAACATCTGCCGAATTAAAAAGCTGCTGCAAAATACTGCTACACGCAACCGGAAGCGCAAACACGATCAGTTTTCCGGCAAGTCTACCCTGTAACATATCCATCTCTTTTGTCTTTTTGCTTTGTTCCTGTTCCATCTTCTTGTCAGTCCTTTTATATTACATTGAAATCCAGCCAAATGCATTTGCAACGGAACTAAGCAGAATGATCAGCGCGAAAATCGGGCACAGATATTTTATCATCACAACAAATATCTTCTTCCTCCGGAACTTACTTTCTCCGTGACAGATTTCCTCTTCAATCTTATCAATTCCGACAACACGCGATACAAGCAGACTTGTCACAAACGCTGCAATCGGCATCATCACGGAATTCGTCAGGAAATCAAACAGGTCCAAAAACTGCATTCCGAGTATCTTCACAAATCCAAGCGGACCATATCCAAGACTTGATAACGTTCCAAGTCCAATCATAATCAATCCGATCACAACCGTTGACTTCTTCCGTCCCCAGCCAAGCTCGTCCTCAAATGTCGCAACAGCACTTTCCGTGAGGGCAATTGAGCTTGTAAGTGCAGCAAATAACACAAGCAGGAAGAACAAAATTCCGACGCCTGTTCCAAGTCCCATATTCGCAAACACCTTCGGAATCGTGATAAACATGAGCGAAGGGCCTGCCTGCAGCGTATCCGGATCTCCGCCGGAAAATGCAAACACTGCCGGAATAATCATAAGTCCTGCCATGATTGCAATCGCCGTATCAAACACTTCTACATTTCTCGTCGCACCCTCAATGGACGTATCCTTCTTCATATAAGAACCAAATGTGATCAGGATACCCATGGCAATTGACAGCGAATAAAACATCTGCCCCATCGCAGCTACGACTGTCATCCATGAAAAATTCTGTACATTCGGAACCAGAAAATATTTCACACCCGCAATAGCTCCCGGTCTTGTCACAGAATAAATGGCAATCACCACGGAAAGTAATACGAGAACCGGCATCATCAGCTTCGATACACGTTCAATTCCGTTTTGTACACCGGCATAGATAATTGCAAGTGTCACAAGACAGAAGATGACAAAACAAAGCTCCGTTGAAACACCGTTTGATATAAATGATCCAAAATAACCATCCTCCGCAAGCTTTGCCCCATTTCCACGGATATACTCTGCTAAGTATTTGATTACCCAGCCGCCAATGACCGAATAATATGGCACGATCAGAATCGGGATAACCGCATTGATCCAGCCGCCGAAGGATATCCATTTCTTCTTACCAAAGAACCGAAACGCACCAACCGGACTTTTCTGCGTCATACGTCCGAGCGCGGACTCCGCAACGATCATTGTATATCCAAACGTCAGTGCCAGCACAATATAGACAAGCAGGAAGATACCTCCGCCATATTTTGCAGCCAGATACGGAAATCTCCATATATTTCCAAGACCGACCGACGCGCCCGCCGCCGATAACACATAGCCAAGCTTGCCGGAAAAAGCCCCCCGCTTCTCTGGATGTTTTCTATTCATGTAACCTACCCTCTACCCTTTCCATATTTGTTTCGATAGTCGTTCTCCTTTTTGCAAATATACATGGCGGCATCGTAAATATCACGCTGCTATCGAGTCAGGCCACACAGTAAACGCAAAAGCGAACGAAATGACAGTAACATATTTTCCGTGCTTTTTCAATCGTTTCGCGTTACCTTTCCCATACTTTCTCATTATTTCTGTTCGGATTTACATATTACTGACAATGTCACGGATGCTCTTTGCCATATCCGCATCAATACCTACAGCGCGTGCACCCAGGCTTTCTGGCACAATTGCCTGATCAAAGTTCAAACGGATCAGATTGATATTCGTATGCTCTTTCGCAAGCTTCTCAAACGGAAACCGGATGATCGATGGTGTGTTAAAGCCAACCCCTAATTCAAGCAACACCAGTTTCTTATGTATCGCCTTTGCAAGGAAATCTGAAAACCGCTGTTCTGCCGCATACCACGCTTCGTCCTGCACAAAATAGTTATCCTTTCTGAGGTTCATATCCATAGGGCCGCCACAGACCGGACATTTCGGAACCATATAGGTTGGGATCTTGCAGTTGTTCCGTGCCTGATCCATCTGCTTAAATAACTTCCGAGCATCGTAAAGCTTGTTGTGACATGCATTGGCACACTGAATATGGAAGTAGTCGCCCTGCGTGCAGAAGATCTGATCTGTAGATAATCCTGCTTTTTCAAACTGTCCGTCTGCATTTGTACTAAGGACAAAAAGGGTTTTTTCTTTCAGCGCATTCAGGAGAAGCTTGTGCAGCGGTGTTACATCCAGGCAGATGCCACCTAGCATTGCCTGCTTCGACCAGTAACCCCAGTAGCTTTCTTCATCCGGATATGGGTAAAAGCCTGCGGAATACATATCCTGCATGTATGAGCCTTTGCCATAGCGTTCCTGAAATTCCGCAAAATGGTCTTCAAAGAATGTGCCACCGTATTTCGCTCCGGCAGCCGTGCTCATGCCTGCACCTGCCCCAATCAGGACGTAATCTGCCTGCTTCAGTTTCCGGGCAGCTGCTTGGATCTGTGTGTCGTAGTCCGCCTGCTGATGGATATAGTCTCTGGATGGCATGCCATATAAGAATGATTCAAATGTTATCTTCATGTTTCTCACCTCTAATTTATCCAATAAGTAATTGCGAAACATTATTATTCATCGCATATAGTTCCCGTCGATTCATTTCATATACAATGTATTGAATCTAAGAAGTTCTAAATGCTCTGATTTACATTTATCTATCATCCGCCACCGCCGTCAATTCGCCATCCATGGCTCAGTGACGGCTTGTTTGAACATCGTGTTCAAACATGGCTAATATCTTGTACAGAACATTAAGAACTTCTAAGCTTCAAACATATTGTATAGTTAAATGAATCGACGGGAACTATATAACGTGCATTTAGATTATTGTTTCGCAATTACTTATCTCATCTACATTATTCACGTTCTAATAATTCTCGATATAATTGTTCATCTAAATCCTTAAATACATTGAAGACGACCTGTATCCTGCTGCCGGTTTGGGCTTTGTAGCGTTCGACCGTTTCGACTGCGATTTCGGCTGCACGGTCGTTTGGGAACATGAATACGCCCGTGGAGATACAGCAGAATGCTATACTTTTCACGTCGTGTTCCTCTGCGATCTGCAGACAGGAGTGGTAGCAGGAAGCAAGCAGTTCTTCGTGATGCTTCGTCAGTCTGCCCTGCACGATTGGTCCGACCGTGTGGATGACATAGTCGCACGGGAGATTATAAGCCGGAGTGATCTTTGCCTGTCCGGTTGGTTCTTCTTTGCCTTGTTTCTCCATAAGCTCAGCACAGGCGAGACGAAGTTCGATTCCGGCATAGGTGTGGATACAGTTATCGATACAATTGTGGCATGGCTGGTAGCAGCCGGTCATGCCGGAATTGGCTGCATTTACGATCGCTCCCACCTTGAGTCTCGTGATATCGCCCTTCCAGATATAAAGGTTTGGTTGGATAGCTTCCATATCCGAAAGCGTCACAACTCCTTTTTCCGCTGCCACTGCCTTCAGATATTCGTCCTGCACCTGTAAAAATTCCGGTCGGATAGCCCCCGGCATACGCACATTCATAAGCGAACGAAGCAACTGCTTCTGTCCCTCTGCATCCGCCGGGATCTGCATGTGCGCATAGCGCGGCTGCTCCTTCAATAATTCTTCGATTAAATATCTGCGGTTTTCACTCTGATTCATAATTCCTATCTTCTTTCTATCGCCTTTACCGGGCAGTGTTCATAACAATTTCCACAGTGCAGGCAATGATTCTGATTGATCTGGTATGGAGTTCCTTCTTCGATGCATCGCTGCGGACACACACGTTTACACATGCCACATCCTATGCATGCATCTGTAATGCAATATCCTTTCTCCGTTGCCTTCGCATTTCCAAGCGTGTACACCTCCCGGAAAATAGGATTCACACCAAGATTAAAATACTCAATCTCCGCGTTGTCAATACAGAATATAATTCCGATCTCCCGCGTATCCCCTGGATAGACATTTGCAAGATACGGCTGCTCTTCGAAGATAATGTCCCGCCATCTAATCTGCGCTGTCTCGTCCACTGCATACGCTTTGCCGGATAACCGGATCATTTCTTTATATTTTGTATAGCACAGAATCTGTACGCGTCCATCCTCCTGTAATTCCTTGCAGAAATTCTTGCCACGCGCAGTAAAGAAGTACAGCGCATCCGGCTCATAATGAATGGCACTGATATTCCGTATCTGCGGTGCGCCCGTGCTGTCTACGGTTGCAAATGCAAGCACACCGACCAATTTCATTTTCTTCAGACATGTTGATAAATCCATAATTACTCCTTCCAGCACTGCGGATCGGCACCATAAAAATCTCCGGTCGTTCCGTTTGCGACTGCCGGGCATCCTCTGCACCATGCTTTTAGTTCACAGTTGTTACATTTTGTAAATTTGTCGTAGTCTCTGTATCTCTCCATCTGGCAGATCCACACATCCGCCAGCCGGTCTTCAAATACATTTCCAACCTTGCTGTCCATCACGCGTCTGCACGCCATGATATCACCATTCGAAGAGATCGTGATGTGGCTGTTTCCACAGTTACAGCCACCATAGATCATGCCTCCCTTCGCATTCTTCGGTATCTGAAACTCTCCAATCTCATACTCATACAGCGTCCACAAATGATCCTTCTTGTTAAAATAAGTCTTGCAGCCTGCTGCCTGATATGCCTTGTATTTGGCATCGCAGATCTCCAATAACTTGCGGTACTCCTGCGGTGTCATGCTCGTATCCACCTCGCCGCCAGTTGGTACGTACCGCGAGAATGCATACACATTGACCTCTGCTTTCACAACCGCATCTATAATATCCGGTATCTCCTGCATGTTCGTCTTTGATACCGTACTCATAATTACACTTTTGATTCCTGCCCGATTTAAGCATCCAACCTTCTCCAATGTCAGATCAAAGCTGCCCGGTTTCCGGAACCAGTCATGCGTCTCGCGCATGCCGTCCAGCGACATCTGATATTTCTCGCATCCGCAAACCTTCAACATCTGGCAGATCTCATCATTCAAATGAAATGGATTTCCCATAATTGTAAATGGAATCTCTTTGCTCTTTAGTAACACCATCAATTTCCAGAAGTCCGGATGCAGGATCGGATCGCCACCTGTAATGTAGAAATATGGTGTGCGATGATATACCTTACAGAAATCCTCGCAGTTTGCCACGACCTCCTGCATCTCCTTCCATGTCATGCTCTTTAATTCTTTGCAGCCTTCCCCGGAAAATATGTAGCAGTGCTTGCACCGCTGGTCACACTCGTCCGTGATATGCCACTGAAATGAAAAATACTGACGCATTCCGTCCTGCCTCCTTCTTCTCGAATCTTCCTTACTGCTCAGATGCGCCGCAAGCTGTTCCACATGCTGCCGGCTTTTCCGCTGGCTGCTCGGACGCACCACAAGCTGTTCCACATGCTGCCGGCTTTTCCGCTGGCTGCTCGGATGCACCACACGCTGTTCCGCATGCGGTTCCTGCCTGCTTATCCTCGTTCCATCCTGCAATGTTTGATAATGCCATCGTTGTTACCTCCTATATTTTGCTATGTTTTTGGGGCTTCTGCCCTGTTGCACATTTAGAATAGCAACCCGCAAGCAAGAAAAAAAGTACGCACTTTTTTATTACATAGGCACCTTTTTGTAACTAATTGACACTCGTCAGATACTTACACTATAATCGAATGTAACATCAGAAAAGAATCTTAGACTCATGATAAAGGAGGTACTTATCTATGCTGACAAAGGAAGAATTACCAGAATGTCCGGTAGCAACTACCGTATCCCTGATTGGAAGCAAATGGAAATTACTGATTATAAGAAATCTGCTACAGCGTCCATGGCGTTTTAATGAATTAAAGAAAGACCTGGCAGGCATCAGCCAGAAGGTTCTGACAGACAGTCTTCGCTCCATGGAAGAAGATGGACTGATCACACGGACAGTCTACCCGGAGGTTCCGCCAAGAGTGGAATATGCGTTGAGTGAGCTTGGTGAATCATTGAAGCCGATTTTGGATTCCATGGTTGCCTGGGGAAACGCTTACAAGCAATCCTTATAAAAGATTTGCTAGTCTTTCCCTTTGATTCGTGGTAGAATTAGATATTCAATGAAATCGGAGGACTTTTTATGAGTAACGAAAGCAAGCACTGTAAAGTGCACTATACAGGAACTTTCAATGATGGCACAAAATTTGATTCATCCTACGACCGTGGCGAACCGCTGGAATTTGTCTGCGGCGCCGGTATGATGATCAAAGGCTTTGATGAAGCTGTTAAAAATATGAATGTTGGTGAGATCGTCGATGTACATCTGATGCCGGAAGAAGCATATGGTATGCCGGATCCGGAGAACATTATTACTGTTGCATTTGAAGATATGCCCGGCTCTGAAAACTTAGAGGTTGGCAATCAAGTATATCTGACTACCCCATATGGACAGCAGTTCCCAGTCAAGGTTGTAGACAAGGATAAGGAAACCATTACCTTCGATGCAAACCACGAGATGGCTGGTAAGGAATTGAATTTCAAGATTGAACTGCTTTCTGTAGAGTAATAAAAACCGAGTGGTTGCATACTTTCTGTCGCCACTCGTTTTTTATTGTTTTTTTTCACTCCGCCAACTGCTTTTTGAACAACGTCCGAAACACCAGTCGCACAAATAGTCCCACAAAGAAAATCTGCAGACACAACGCGACCGGAAAGCATTTTTTCAAAGATACATACCCGCAATGATCAGCAAAACGGAGAGCAGCATATACCCGACGCCAAGTGCTCCGATAACCCTGACCCCGCATTTCTTCAATATCGACAGAACAAGAACCGCAACTATCGGATTCAGAAGCAGGCACCACTTTGAAACGGCAAGCGCGCCTGTTAAAATCGCGATTGCCACAAGAATGGTTCCGCCAAGCCAAAGCGTCAGGCCTGCAATCAACATCGGGATGTTCGCAACCGGATTGATGGCACGCATAACATCCTCGCTCTCTTCATCTGACATTTTTTTACTCAGCTTCTGATATAAAAGCGGTCTCAGGCAGAAGTACAAATGGCTCAGAAGACCTGTATAGCAACTGATAAATGTATTGATTTTCAGTGCCATCGCCAATGCGGTATTATTATCTGCAATCAGATCTGCAAGAAGCCACAATACCACGTACGCTCCCGGCTGGCCTAGGAAAGATAACCAGAAAGACACCTTAAATCTTTTATCCGGAACCTCTGCCCACCACGGTTGAACTCCAGTTAAGGATATCTTATCGTCTCCGGTCGGTTTTCCCGGCTTGTTAAGTGGCACATCAGCAAACGCCGCTGCCAGATTACTGATGACTCCAAATATTCCAAAAGCTACATACTCGTTCACGTCATTTTCCTCCTGCATCTTTTCTATGCTTTTCGTAACGTCTTCAGGTTAGTTTTATCTAACTTTGTATATCATACATGCTTTTATTAACATGCGCAATATATTTTCAAAAGATATTGGAGAAAAATGGAACGGATCTTACAATTTCATATTTATTTTATATGTTCATCGTCATATATGGCGGAATGCATATTATCCCATCTTTCACAATCAAATTTCTTGGATGAATAATATAACTTTCCCCTATGCGCTCCTTGTATTTTTCTCTGAAATTATTTAATGAAGTTGTTTTGTATTGTTTTCCTGACTTCACTTCAATCGGAAACATCTTATATTTTAATCTGCTGTTATTTGAAATAATAAAATCAATTTCCATATCATTTCGATGCTTATTTTCATTATAGTGTGTATAAAAATATAACTTATGTCCATTTGCCACCAGCATCTGAGCTATTGCATTTTCATAAAGCATCCCTTCATTGATCTGCAATTTGCCAGCCAATATCTGTTTATACACTTCATCTTCAAGTAATTCATTCTCATCAAATGCATGGCTTACCAAAAGTCCGGTATCACCCATATAACACTTTACATAGCTTCTTGTCTCATTTAATGATAAACCAACATTCGGATCATTACACAAAAAGCACTCATTGGATATCATAGAATCCGATAGCCAGAAAAATGTTTCTTCATATTGTTCTGCATAACTTCCATCCTGCAGCTTTTTGAATACAACTCTTTTTTCATGCTGTGACAGGAATCCCGGAATCTGGTCATAGATTGCAAGAACTTTGCTTCTATATCTCATATCTATCTTCATAATATCTTCCCGATACAATTTAAGAATGTCCCTTTTTTCTCTATCGGCTTCTGTAAAATTTTTTTTACTTTCAATAAATGAAACTACAGGCATGGGCATCCCACCAACAAGCATATACTGATGAAACAGAAGCATTGCCTGATTATGCATACTTCTTTCCAAAGGTTCTCTTTTTTCAAAGCATTTTTTTATATATTCAACCAGCAAATCTTCTTCTAATGCCATTGCAAATTCTTCAAAATCCAATGGATACATATTGATATTTCTTTCTTCTGACGGTATGACAATATTCTTTACATTTTCTCTGATAGATATCAATGAACCAGTTTCGATATAATCATATCTTCCATCTGCCACTAAATATTTTATCGCTGCTCTTGCCTGTGGAAACATCTGCACCTCATCAAAAATAATAAGAGAGTTTCTCTCTGTCAGTTTTTTCCCAAAATGCGTCTGTAACAGCATAAAAAATGTATCCAGATCATTCAGATATCGCTCAAAATACATTTCGACTTCCTTATCTTTTTTAGCAAAGTCAATCAGAAGATAACTTTCGTATTGGTTTTTTCCAAATTCTTCGCAAATGGTAGACTTTCCAATACGTCTGGCGCCTTCTATCAGTAAAGCTTTTTTCCCCTGACACTCCTTTTTCCATTCCAATAGTTTTTTATAGATTTTCCGTTTTAATATCATGGTTCCTCCAGATTATGCGCACATATATTAGTTCTATATTTTATGATTATACGCACATTGTAATTTATTTTTTGATTATACGCAAGTATTATAACCCTATTTTTTATGATTATGCGCACTTTTCATAAAAATTTTTAATTAAAATTTTTTCATGTATCTTCTTGAAATTCTTTAACACTTCCATATCCTCTGCGCTGATCTCGAAATCAACCTCTGCGTTCGTCTTCATATGCTCTGGATTGCCAGTCTTTGGAAGGGAGATTGTACCAAGCTGTACGGCAGCCTTCACTGCATCTGCTGCCTGATCGTCCGGGATAAATCAGGTTCCAAGTCCAAGCTGTGGGATCTCTACGCCATTATTCAAAGTAATTGTCTTGTTATACCTGTAAATTGCCCCTTTCCAATGATTTTCTATTTGCAATCTTTTCCGAATGTGTTATTATCATAACACTTAAACCTAACTTTAGATCAAGGCATTTCAACAATTTTTTTGAGGAGGATACTTATGTACACCATTGGACAGGTCGCTGAATTATACAATTTCCCAATCTCTACGCTTCGCTACTATGATAAGGAGGGTCTCTTCCCAAACCTCAAACGGCAGTCCGGCATCCGGCAGTTTGACGAGAGTGACCTCGAAGCCCTTCGAATCATCGAGTGTCTAAAGGCATCCGGGCTGGAAATCGCAGACATCAAACGTTACTTCGAGCTATGCCAGCAGGGAAATTCTACATATGCGGAACGCAGACAATTATTTGAGAACAGAAAGAAAGCCGTCGAGGAAGAAATCAAACGGCTGAACAAAACTTTAGATCTATTGAATTATAAATGCTGGTACTACAATCAGGCAATCGCAGATGGCAATGAGGATGGCATCCACGCCATGCTCCCGGACAAGCTTCCGAAAAATATCCAGAAACTGTACGACAGCGCCCATACAAATTAAACGAGTAGTAACATCGTTCCGGCTACGATCAACAAAAGACCGATACCTGCCTTTGCCGTTAATTTCTCATGAAATACGACATAGGAAAATGCAATCGTAACCAATATACTCAATTTATCGATCGGTACAACCACGCTTGCCGGTCCGGTCTGTAATGCCCGGTAATAACAAAGCCACGAAGCACCGGTTGCAATTCCGGATAATACTAAGAATATCCAGCTTGATTTGTCGATCTGCTTTACGGTATGTTGCTTTCCGGTCACAAATACAACCACCCATGCCATGATGAGTACCACAATCGTCCGGATGGCTGTACCGAGGTTGGAATTGATGTCCTGCATGCCAACCTTCCCGAGAATCGACGTCAGACTTGCAAATACCGCAGATGCAAGTGCGTAAAACAGCCATTTCTTCCCGGATGCTTCTTCCGTTTTATCCACTTCTTTTTTCTGAATCATCAGATAGGTACCCACTCCAATCGCCACCATCGCAATCACTTTCAGTACCGACAGATTTTCCCTCAAAAAGATAAACGCAAGCAACATCGTAAGGATCGTACTGGATTTATCAATCGGAGCCACCTTGTTTACATCTCCAAGCTGCAATGCCCGGTAATAACAAAGCCACGACGCACCGGTCGACAAACCGGAAAGCACAAGAAAGACAATCGTCTTCCCCGTCAATGTCGTAATCCCGTTCTGTGCGCCTACGACAAATACCATGATCCATGAAAAAATCAGGACTATAATTGTCCGAAGTGCCGTTGCGACGTTGGAATCTGTATTTTTAATTCCACATTTTGCAAGAATTGCGGTCAGTCCTGCGAACAGCGCAGAGCCGAATGCAAATGCAATCCACATCGTTATTCCTTCTTTCGTTTTATGCCTTTTGTTCTATCCGGACTGTGCCGAACCAATATGTGAACAGCGCGATGCCAGTCCCAATCAATGCTCCACCCAGCACATCCGATGGATAATGCACACCGACATACAACCGGGATAATCCCATCAGACAGGCAAAGACTAAAATCGGTATGCCATACTTCTTCGGCAGTCCCCGGAACATCACAACCGCCGCTGCAAAGGCACTACCGGTATGCCCGGATGGGAATGAATAATCCTTCTGTGCACCGACCAGACTTGTCAGTCCTTCGATCACCTCATATGGTCTTGTCCGCGCGACTACATTCTTTAAGATCACATTGTCGATCAATGCTGAGAAGAGAAGAGAAACTAACGCCAGCACGCCAACACGCCTCGTCTTCCTCGGAATCAGCAATTCCACAGAGAGGACAATCCAGATCACACCCGCATTTCCAAGTGTCGTAATAAACCTGAAGATTGGTGTCAACACATCATTCCGTATATTATTTTGAATCCATAATAAAATATCTGCTTCCATCGCGACCAAAACTATCTCCAATTACCATAGCTGTCATTTGTATTTGGACATAACTATACTATGTAATTACGTTTACATCAAGTTAAAGGGGGGATTTGCATTATAATTTTACCCCCTTTTCTCACCTGCAATCTCCCCAACCCTGTTTTTCTTAATCCGCTTCAAAAGCACATACCCGACCAGACATGAAAGAAGCTCCGTGATCGGGAACGCCCACCAGATAAGTGACACGCCCATCTGCCCATTTCGGACGAAGATAGAGAACACCCCTGCAAGCGGCAGGATGATTATAAGTTGCCGGAGCAGCGAGATCACGAGTGATTCGATACCGCCGTTTAACGCCTGATAGATACCCTGATATGCGACGTTGACGCCTGCAAAAAGGAAGCTGATCGAGATAACGTGCATCGCCTGAATAAAATATTCCCTCGACTGCCCTGCATTGAATAATCTGGCAAATGATTCCGGGAAAAGCTCCGTAATCAAAATTCCGACAGCCATCAGAACGATTGTATATATCAGACCGTACTTAATTCCATCATTAATCCGCTTCTTATTTCCTCTTCCGTAAGCAAACGCAATAATCGGCGTGATCGCGTCACGAAGTCCAAATGCCAGGAAGAGCACAAACTGCTGTACTTTGTAGAAGAGACCATAGGCTGTCTGGGCCGCCGCGTTGAATTTTAGGATCAGGTTCATCACATACACCATAATAGACATAAGTGCCTGTGCGATGATCGCCGGAAGTCCGATGGAATAAATCTCACGGATAATCCTGCCTTCCGGCTTCATGTAGGATACTCCTTGTTCAAATTCCTTGTTGAATTTCTTATGGAAGATCAATAATAGCACTGCCGATGCAACCTGTCCGATCACCGTTGCATAAGCAGCACCCTCAACTCCCATTTCCGGAACCGGTCCGATTCCATAGATCATGATCGGATCAAGAATGATATTTACCACAGCACCTACGACCTGACCAATCGTGGAGTAAAGGGAACGTCCCGTTGCCTGCAGCAGCTTCTCGAACAGAGAAAAGAATATAATTCCGAACGAACACACACAGCAGATACGCAGGTAGCCGGTTCCCATAGAGATTACCTGCGGATCAACCGCCTGTGACGAAATGTATGCTTTCACACCAAACACGCCGAACAACAGACAGACTGCATAGATAATCACTCCAAGGAATAAGCTGTTTCCTGCTACCTTCGCGGCCTTCTGCGGATTCTCCTGTCCGAGCGTCCTTGCCAAAAGCGCATTCGTGCCAACACCGGTGCCGATTGCGACTGCTACCATGAGCATCTGAACCGGGAACACCAGCGTTAACGCGTTCAGCGCAGCTTCGCTTCCCACCTTCATATTTCCGACAAACGCGCTATCTACAATATTATAGACTGCCTGCAATGCCATGGATAAGATCATCGGAATACCCATCCGGATCATGAGCTTATTCACCGGCATATCCCTCATCTTGTTACTTTCTGCCATTTTTCTAAATCCTCCTTTTTCTGATGCTTCTTCCGCAAAAAAATAATGCGTAACTATCTAAGTAAGTTGGACTTACGCTGATCAGCTACACACTTTTTAATGGCATATAAAAATAAAAACGAGCAGCAAAACTGGATTTACGCAGATTTGCTACTCGTTCGTTTGAATATTATATTTGCTGATTTTGAAAATGTCAAACGAAAATTTATCAATCCGCCACATCATTTATCTCCGGAAAAGCCCATGCTTATCCTCTTATCACTTGCAATACAGAGTAATTTGATAAAAATCAACTACGCTCTCCCATATCGCCGGAAACTCCGGTAAATAAGCGGCAATAGCACGATGGAAAGAACGGTATACATCACCATTACAAGTGGAACCTGCCGGATCACATGCGTTCCAATCTGATACAACAACGGCACCCTGACGCTTGCTTCCACATTTGTAAGGATCGTCGGAATCAGGTTGAACACCTTTGTATAGCTGGACAATACCCGCCCAATAAATGGTAGTAAGCAGTACAGAAAAAATGGAATGCAGACAGCAACACTGATCGTATGCATCTTCGCCGCTACCAGCATGGCTAAAGACGCTGCAAGCAGACTTGCAATGTAACCGCATGCTACTGTCAGTGCGTAATATTGTCCATATGTCATGATGTAGATGCTATATGCTTCCGACATCTGGTACGGTGTATGCATGCCACTGGTTCCCATAATGCCAAAGCTGATTGCACTTAACAGGACAATTCCTGTCCAGTAGATCATCGTTGTCGCAACGACGCCTGCCAGTATCTTGTTTTTAATTGCTTTGGATCTTCCATACTTCGAAGCAAAAAATACCGCATCCGCCTTTGTCTGAAAATCGTCCGCAAATATCCCGGCACAGATAAATCCAACCAGAATCGCCAGCACAATCGAATATGTCTCCGCATACATGATCATCGTATCCCATGCACCATAGGATTCGTATTGGAGCGGCAATATAATCTCACTGTATTTCTTCTCCAGATAATCTTTCTGTTCAGGAGTCTTTCCATACTGATCTGCCATCCATTTCATATTTCCCCGATACCACGTATAGAAATCCTGTACGGAATCCTCCGTCACCGAATCCAAAACTGTCTCATCGTATCCCGCATCCGGTGTCAGCACAGATATCATGAAATTTAGGATATCATCGATTGGCTGATATAGTGTCCCATAATTTGCATCCTGCTCCTCTTGGGATTGTGCCATCACCGCTTTATACTGTACAACAATCTTCGTAAGTTCTGCTTCCGTCAGAGCCCCTGCATACCCATTCTTATTTTCTACAAGCTTTCTCGTTGCCAGCATTCCTGTGCTGACCGTTCCATGCGCATCCACATACCGGTTGCTAGTCGCAGCAAATCCACTAAACACTGCTGCCAATATCACCATCAGTCCAACGGCAAGCACATTTAACTTCTTTGAAAAAATCCGTTTCAACTCTAATTTAAGCATCCTGTCGTTCCTCCGATTTTTCCCCGAAATAAAGCAAAAATGCATCTTCCAGATTCTTCTCTGTCAGCACAGCTTCCGCCATCGGCTTCTCCTTCGATATGATCCGAAGCTCTGCACCATTTTCGGATGTTTTGATATTTCCGACCAGATATTTCCGCATATAGTTCTCGACCATATTTCTCGGCACCTGACACAGCCATACACGTTCCTGCATGGATGCAAGCAACTCTTCCGCGGTTCCTGTATAGCAAAGCATTCCATCCTTCATCAGCATGATTTCATTTGCAATATATTCAATGTCCGACACGATATGGGTAGATAACAATACAAGACGGTTCTCGGACAGCTCACTGATCAGGTTGCGGAACCGTATCCGCTCGTTCGGATCAAGTCCTGCTGTCGGCTCATCTAACACTAAAATCTTTGGATCGTTCAACATTGCCTGCGCAATCCCCACGCGCCGGACCATACCGCCAGACAGATGCTTCATCTTCCGTTTTCTGAACTTCCACATATCTACCTGCTCCAAAAGCTGTTTTATTCTCCTGTTGGCAAATGCTTGCTTTAGTCCCTTTATCGAAGAAATGTACATCATATAATCATACACTTTCAGATCGGGATAATACCCAAACTCCTGTGGCAGATATCCAAGCACCTCCCGATAAGCACTACCAAGCTTCCAGATTTCCTTGCCATTCCATAGAATCTCTCCTTCCGATGGCTGGATGATCGTACACAGCATCCGCATCAATGTTGTTTTCCCTGCGCCATTGACTCCGAGCAATCCGTAGATGCCCTGTTCCATAACACAGTTTACTTCCCGGACGGCGGCTACCTCGCTATATCGTTTTGTTACATGCTTAAACTCTAATTTCATTGGTGTAATCCTCCAACATTTTCTCATCGAAAGTCAATGACTTCCGAACACAATACACAACATATACAAATGTCAGCAACAGCATCGCTTTCCAGACCGGAGATGCAATCCTCTGATAGACCGCATCATTTACAACAATCATCGTCCAGACTGCCACCCATAGCAGACATAGCATCACGGCAACATATTCTGACCGTTCCCATCTGCTATACAACACGCGGAAGCAGATGCAACAGGACACATTGACCGGAATTAAGAAGTTCACAACCAGATTGTTCAGGGTAAGTGCCGTTGTCCGATATGCTACCGCCAAAAATATCATGACAATCAAGAAGTCCACTGCTGCAAACAACAGGACTCTCGCCGCACAGATCCGGCGAAGCGTATAATACGATGCCTGTTCCACCTCGACGGCACCGTTTCTTCGGTTTTTCCAGACTTCCGGAACGATCAAAATCACAAACATCGTTGCGAAAATTCCCATAAGTCGCATTGTCTCTTTCATGTCGTTGGCATTGTTGCTCAGCCACAGCCATAGATACAGAAGCACTCCGCCCTGCAACACCCACCATCTTTTTTTGATGAACCGTGACTGCTCATATAAGAATTCAAAATACGATGTCTTCTTTGATTCCATCTGGAGTGCCTGTTCTGTCAGAATATCCTGACACACCTTTATCGTGCATGCCCCCGCTTCTTCCCGTATACATGTCTGCTGTACGAAATCTCTATATTCCTGTATCCGTTGTCTGTAAGCTTTCATTCTTCCACCTCCAATTCTTTGATCAAAAGCTCCTTCGCCCGTCCAATCCGGTATTTCACCAATGAGAGCTTAATCTGGAGCAATCCTGCGATTTCTCTTTGCTTCAGCTCCTGAAAGAACGACAAAATCGCAACTTCCCGTAGCTCCTCCGGCAGCTTCCGCACCGCCTGTTCGATATCCAGCCGGATACCAACCGTGTCCACACGATTTTCGGATTCCGCCTCTGGCAGTTCTTCTAGCGGAATATCCTTTTTCTTCTTATAATAATTTTTCACTACATTTCCGGCGATTGTGTACAGATAATTTTTTACTTTGCCATATTCCCTGTATCGATCTAAGCTTGCAAAGGCTCTGGCAAACACTTCCTGTGTCAGATCCTCCGCTTCATACGTGTCATATATATGCAACAAACAGTACTGATAAATGCTTGGATAATATTTCCTGACCAGTCTCTCGCATGCTTCCTCATCCCCGGCTCTCGCCCGGTGCACCAGCAGAAAATCGCTTGTAGACTCCATTCTCGCTCTCACCTCTTTTCTATCCCCACTTACTATAACAACATACGCGTCAGAAAAGTCAGTTTTATTTATATTTTATCAGATATTCTTCCAGACACAGATTTTCCTGCTTCATCGTTCTTGCTGCATCCTTTCCCACATACCGGTAATGCCACGGTTCGTTGTTGATGGATGTAATGTCTGTCTTATCTTCTGGATAGCGTTTCACAAATCCGTACTTATATGCATTTTCATCCAGCCACTGATAGACAGCATCCGATGAACATTTGGATGTATCCGCGTTGATATCCACACTGAGTCCTAACTGATGCTCGCTCGTCCCCGGAATCGCAACATACTCCTCCGCTTTCTTCTTCGCCTCTTTCTTCGAGCAGCCCTGATTTTCATATTCTTTGATTCGATCGTCCATGATCTGTTGCTGCTCCTTTGTTGTCCGATACCCTTCCCGCACAAACAGCGCAAGTCCCGCCGCTCTTGCATCATCAAACATCTGCTGTAGCTCCGGATAGATCCTTGAATCCACCTTTTCCCCATTGGATAATTCGGTCAGTTCCACCTGATAATTGGCAGGAATGTAATGATCCCGATCAACAAGAATTAGATTCCATGCGCCTGAAGTATCTGCCACCTGCTTTTCCGAATGAAATACCATGAGCAATGTGCGATCTCCACCACGGATTGAATAGTATGCGATCAGACCAGTGATCAATATTAGCAAAGTCACGAGTACACGCGCTACCGCTTTGTAGCTCTGTTTCTTTTTGTGTCTTGCCTGTTTCTTCATACTGCACCTTTCCTTTCATTCCTTTGTCATTCATATATAACAACCGGGAAACTGGAAAAGTCAGTCTTATTTTCAGGGCATAAAAAAAGGAGCTGATCGCTCCTTTTTCATAACTTTATTCCGTTCTTCCGAATATCTCATACAAGATCAGATCCCGCATGCGATCCATCGTCACTTCGTACACCGTCTGGTGCAGCATCTCTTTTCCCTCTGCGGCAAGCACATAGACCTTGATCAGATTCGCCACAAGTGGAATATTCACATCAGGGTGGATACCTTCCATATGCCGGAAGAATTGAATACTTGTCTCGGTCTCTTTCTGCAGATCCGGTCTTGCCTGTTCCGGAAGCATCTCCAGCAGCCGCTTCTCATCCTCCGGCGTCAGACTTGGAAATACACTGTACCTCTCATCGATCATCATCTTCAGATATGTGCGCGTCTCTGCCGGACCAGCCTTTTCCTTGCCATTTAATGCAATCCGGATCAGCTCCGGAATCTTTCTTCTCCGGTATTGCAGAACCTCATACACATATTCTTCCTTCGACGAGAAGAAATTATAGAACGTACTCACACCGATGCCGGCTGCCTCCGTGATCTTAGCAACCGACATATGTGTCATTCCATACTGCTTCAACAAATCAAACCCTGCATCCAGCATTTTCTCTCTATACTCTGCCCGTTCTTCCTCCGTAAATACCCGTTTTGCCATCTGTATCCTCCCAAAAAGCTTCTGAAAAAATCTACTCGTTTCTGTTATTTTCCTTCAAAGCTTCCACCATGTCAATCCTTGATATTTTTTTCTTCTGGAGAAGAAGGGAAATCTCATAAACGACCCATGTAAGTACAAATCCGATCACCAACGTTCTGGCTGTGAGAACCGGTGACAACAGCATACCATAATTCTCGATCGTATCCGAATAACCGACCTTGACAAACATATATGCAGCCGGGATTCCGATCAGATATCCGATGCATACCAGAATATGATTGACATTCAATACCCGGTTTGAAATCTCTTTCTGACTGAAACCAAGCACCTTCATAACCGAGATATTGGTTGCTGTTTCTGCCACGATCATGTTGATAATCAGATACAGCACAAATACACCAAGCACAACACCTACGATCTCAAATATAACCATGATTGCATGCATCGGTCCCATCATATTTTCCATCGTGTCTGCCGTGACAGTCATGGTTGTCTCACTTGCCACACGGTCTTTGTCAAGTGACAATGCATCCTTGCTTATAATGCAGTTATAGGCGTCACTGTCTACACCTGCCAGCGCCGTTGCATTTTCTCTTCCTGTGTACAGATAGCAATGCGTGTTGTCCGTCACGATACCACTGATTGTTACCTTATGTTCTTTCAGATCTGCAATATTGCTGAAGGTAAGCGTATCACCTGTCTTTATACCATAGGTCTGTGCAGCCGCACTTGTCAGATAATATTTGTCCAGATCAAGCGCGTCACCACCGTCCGTCTTGTCCGGGAAATATTTCGAATCCTTGCTGATTCCCTGTGCCAAAAGCTGTACTGTGTTTCCCTCTACCTCATAGTAATTCTGGAACAACGCCTCGCCCTGCTCCGGCGTGCCTTCCTCTAACGAATTCAGCCGGTACAGATATTCGTACTTGATAGAGCTTGTAAGTCCTCCATGCATCAGCGTATCCAGACTGTCTTTCATAATAAATCCTGTCAGAATACAGAATGCAGCGACAGCCACACCAAATGCCGTTACAATGCTTCTTCCCGGATGTCCGATCACGCTCCGCACCCGCATCTTTGTCTGTGTCTTTGCATGACTCTTCTTCATCACGCCAACTGTCTTCGTATCTTTTCCTGTGTTTCTTAAGAGATCGACCGGTGACTTCTTCAAGAGCTTTGCCGCCTGGATTTCGATAGCCGCACAATAAAGGATGGTCGGTACCACCAGCGCTGCAACGATTGATGGTACGTCGTAGGTCGGTGTATACGTAAGCTTTTCAAAATCGTATTCGATATAGAATCTGCACAGTACCCCGGTCAGTGGAACGGATACAATCAAACCAAGTACACTTCCGACGACGCCCGGCAATACCCCATACCGCATATAATGTCTTATGATCTGCTTCTTGGAAAATCCAAGTGCCAGAAATGTTCCAAGCAGATACTGTTCCTGTCTGATATTTCTTCCAAGCACCATAACAACGAGTGTGATAATAATGATGAACATAACCGGCGCATACATGGTCGCCATGTTCGTAACGGCATCGCCCTCATTGACCGGCATGGAGATTCGCGTGTTCGTGGTCGCTGCCATATAGCTTGCAATCACATAATCCTCATTTAACTTCTCACGCACTTCCATAGAATTATCCTTGTTGTATTTGATAGAATAATAGCTTGTCTCTTCTGCATCAATCTTGTCATATTCCTTGCAATCGACCACGGCAAGTGCGAATTTCTCACTGTCAATATAGCCGGACAGTTTCTCAAGCATATAGATATAATCTGCTTTCGTCGTGTAGGCAGATACTTTATAAGCATACGCCCCAAGGGAAATCGTATCTCCAACCCGGATGTCATGCATATCTGCAAAATCCTGTGTCAGAAGTGCTTCCCCGTCGCCCGGTTCGTGTCCATCCCGCACCTCACAGAGATTCAGCTTCTCCGGCATCGGGAATACACGGATCGTAGCTCCTTTTAAATCCCCACTTTCCACATTTACATCCTTATACCAGCTGTGTTCCAGTATCACATCATATTCCTGTTCGAGCTTCTCCATATCTGCATCGGACAACGGCTGATAAGTGACAAACTCCGCATCCTCCGCCTTATAGTCCTTCACAAAATCATCCACAACCTTTGTCAGTGTGTGTCCGGTTGACACCGCGGCGACAATCACCATAGATGTCAGCATCGTAAGAATGATACTGATAATATAAAACGCGATGTTTTTCTTTATGCTGCGCCCAGCTCTCTTATTGATCGTCATATTACAACTCCATCTCCTCTACTCGTTTCTTATCTGCATTCTTCTGATTGGATACAACCTTGCCATCCGTGATCTTGATGATCCGGTCTGCCATTCCGGCGATGTTCAGGTTGTGTGTAATAATCACGACTGTCGTCTTATATGTATCATTCATTTTCTGTACACGCTGCAATACATCCTTTGATGACTTTGTATCAAGCGCACCGGTTAACTCGTCACAGAGAAGGATATCCGGCTTCTTCACCATTGCCCGCGCGATGGCGACACGCTGCTGCTGACCACCGGAAAGCTCCTTTGGAAAATGTGTCTCATACTTCTTCAGTCCCAGTTCCTCGATCAGTGTGTCGGCTCTAAGCGGCTCCTGCACAAGCTCTGCTGTCATCTCAATATTCTCACGCACGGTCAGATCCGGTGTCAGATTGTAGGACTGAAATACAAATCCAAGCTTCTCTCTCCGATATAGCTCCAGCTCTTTGGCAGACATTTTCTCCAAGTCCGTTCCATCTACCAGCATTCTTCCCTCTGTCACCTTATCCAGACCGCCAAGTATATTCAGCAATGTACTTTTACCACTTCCACTCGGACCTAAGATCACGACGATCTCGCCCTTCTCTACCCCAAACTCGGCATGATCGAGCGCAAACACCGTTGCTTCTCCCTTTCCGTATTTCTTTACCAGATTTTTTCCTTCGATAAACATTCTGCGTCCTCCCTGCTATATGCGAACATTTTTGTTATTTTATTCGTATATATGTTAGTTCTAACTAACTTATTTGTCAAGAGGTTTTACGAATGTTTTTTGTTTTTTATTCGCATAGTGTACGTTTTTGTATGAATTGGTTGATATAGATGACTGTTGCAGTGTGGTTTTTGTATGAATTTGGGGATATTGTTGACTGCTGTTGGGTGACTTTTGCTGATTACCACTTTTTTACCCAACTATCTCTCATCTTTATTGGTGGGTTTGGGGAAATTTTTTGAAATTTGAAGTGGTAAACTAATTTTGGACACAGAGGGGGGTATTTTGGGACACAGATAT